>Ga0192647_100271_pt1 | contig 35598 bp, 35 predicted proteins | sample LauGreFa1BDMLBSN_2_FD_133046 | JGI IMG/M metagenome (GOLD analysis project Ga0192647, IMG submission 133046) | Freshwater lake microbial communities from Lake Michigan, USA - Fa13.BD.MLB.SN - reassembly | ecosystem: Environmental > Aquatic > Freshwater > Lake | place: Lake Michigan, USA... | reverse complement strand
GTTTTTACAAATGGTCTGGTACGAAAGCCACCGCGCAGCGTTGGACCCAGCCTTGGTGTTGGGTATGGTGGAGGTGGAGAGCGGGTTTCGCAAATTTGCCATCAGCAGCGCAGGCGCCATGGGCGTGATGCAGGTCATGCCGTTTTGGACGCGTGTGTTGGGTCAAGGTGACGCAACCATGTTGTTTCAATGGCAGACCAATTTGCGCTTTGGCTGTGTCATTTTGCGCCACTATTTGAAGCTGGAAGATGGCCAATTGGCCATGGCGCTGGGCCGTTACAACGGCAGTCGTGGGCAAAGTGCTTACCCGCAAGCGGTGCTGGCTGCGCAGCAGCGCTGGCAGCCTTGACAGGTGAAGCATTGAGTAGGCTGGTGCCAGCCAGGGGAGTTAGTTGCCCAGTACCTTGGTCAGTTCGCCGGATTCATACATCTCGGTCATGATGTCCGAGCCGCCGATGAATTCGCCTTTGACATACAGCTGTGGGATGGTGGGCCAGTTGCTGTATTCCTTGATGCCTTGGCGAATGTCGGCATCGTCCAGCACATTGACGGTTGTCAGTGTTTTGGTGTCTACGCCGCTGGCTTTGAGCAATTGAATGGCGCGACCCGAAAACCCACACATGGGGAAACTGGCATTGCCTTTCATGAACAACACAATGTCGTTGTCTTTGACCAGTTGGTCGATACGTTGGTGCACATCACTCATAAGAACTCCCTGAATTGCAAAAATGCCATTAGCATGGATTATTTCACTTCCCCGCGCATGCCCCCGCTGCAACGGGCTATGCCCGCGAGATCGTTGCGGCTTTGCACCTGTCCATAGCCTTGGCCACGCAACAAAGCACATACCGCCTGCGCTTGGTCATAGCCATGTTCCAACAGCAACCAAGCGCCTGGCTTGAGATGTGCCATGGCCTGCGTGGCGATGGTTTGCAGATCGTCCAACCCTTTGGGCCCGCTGACCAAGGCGGTTGGCGGTTCGTGCGCCAGTGCGGGCAAATGCGGGTCACCTTGCGCAATATAGGGCGGGTTGGCAACGATCAAATCAAATACACCGGTTACCGATTGCAACCAGTCGCTCTGGCGAAAGTGCACATCGAGTTGTAGTCGGTCTGCGTTGGTTTGGGCGACACGCAAAGCCCCCAAGCTTTGGTCAACGGCATGCACTGACCAATCGGGGCGTTGGTGTTTGAGAGCAAGCGCCACCGCGCCGCTGCCGGTGCCCAAGTCAAGCACCGCAATCGGCGCATGTGGCAGTGGCAACGACAAGGCCCAGTCAACCAAGGTCTCGGTATCGGCGCGCGGCACCAGCACATCAGGTGTCACCAGCAAATCCAGACCATGAAAGGCTTGCATACCGGTCAGGTAGGCCAAGGGTTCACCTTGTTGTAAGCGTTCTAACCCGTTTTGAAACTGCGCTTGTTCTTGAGGGGACAACGCCAAACGGTCGTTCAGTAACAACCAAGCCCGGTCATGCCGTGGGCGTTTCAATACATGCAGCAACAAGGTTTGCGCTTCAAGACCATCGATATCCCGCGATCGCGCATGCTGCAGGGCCAGTGTGACGTTCAACTGTTTTGCTCCAAGGCAGCGAGCTGTTGCGCCGCCTCAAACGCTTGCAATGCTTCGACCACGTCGCCCAAATCGCCTTCCATGATGGAAAGCAATTTGTACAAGGTCAGGTTGATACGGTGATCCGTGAATCGCCCTTGGGGAAAGTTGTAGGTCCGGATGCGGTCTGAGCGGTCGCCGCTGCCAATCAGACTTTTGCGTTCGGCGGCGTCTTTGGCGGCGCGTTCGCTGCGTTCTTTTTCCTGTATGCGCGCGGTCAACACCCGAAGCGCTTGGGCCTTGTTGCTGTGCTGACTGCGGCCATCCTGGCATTCGGCAACGATACCGGTCGGCAAATGCGTGATGCGCACGGCTGAGTCGGTTTTGTTGATGTGTTGACCACCGGCGCCACTGGCGCGAAATGTGTCTATGCGCAAATCGGCAGGGTTGATTTTGATGGCTTCGGTTTCGTCCGGTTCGGCCAATACCGCCACGGTGCAAGCGCTGGTGTGAATCCGTCCTTGTGTCTCTGTCACAGGCACGCGCTGCACCCGGTGGCCGCCCGACTCGAACTTCAAACAGCCGTAGACACCGCCGCCCTCAATCCGAACCACCACCTCTTTGTAGCCACCCAATTCGCTCGGGGATTCGCTCACCACTTCTACCCGCCAGCCGCGTTCGGTGCAAAAGCGGCTGTACATGCGCAGCAAATCACCGGCGAACAAGGTGGATTCATCGCCACCCGTGCCTGCACGTATTTCCAAGAACGCATTGCGCACATCATCGGGGTCTTTGGGTAACAACATGCGTTGCAATTGCGCCAGCAAACTGTCGCATTGCACAAGGTTGGCGTCGATTTCTTCTTGCGCCATGTCGCGCACTTGGGGGTCGTTGTCTTGCAACATGCTGTGCGCGGCTTCGCTGTCTTGCATCAACTGAAGCCAGCGTTGGTAAGGCGTGACCAGGGCGGAGACTTCCGCGTGTTCGCGTGACAGTTGTAAAAACTGTGTCATGTCTTGCATGATGTCTTGGCGCGACAGCAAAAAGTCCAACTCGGACAAGCGCTGCACACTGCGCTCTAGCTGAGCGCGCATAAACGGCTTCATGGTGAGGGCGCTTTCAGCTAACGGCCAGCGCGTAAAAAGAACTGCTCAATGGCTTGGCGGGCGGACTGGCGGGCTTGTGCGTCGTCCGCATGCAATTCGGCCATGGCGCCGTGCAGCATTTTTTGCGTGAGGCTTTTGGCCAAGGTTTCCAGCACGGCTTCCACTGGCTCACCTTTGGCGAGCAGTTTTTGGGCGCGGGCGAGTTCGGCGGTGCGCCAAGCCTCGGCTTGTTGGTTGAGTTGCTGAATCAGCGGCACATCCGAGCGCTGGTCCAGCCAATGCACAAAGCTTTGTACCCCGGCATCGATGATGACCTCGGCTTCGGCAACTGCGGCTTGGCGACTCGCTTGCCCGGTTTGCACCACTTGCGACAAATCGTCGACGGTGTACAAATACACATCGCGCAACGACTTGACTTCGGGTTCGATGTCGCGTGGCACCGCCAAATCCACCATGAACATAGGGCTGTTGCGGCGTTTTTTCAGGGCCCGTTCGACCGCCCCAAGACCGATCAACGGCAAGGTGCTGGCGGTACAACTGATGACCGCGTCAAATTCGTGCAGGCGGTCTGGCAAATCGGCCAAGCGCATCACATCCGCATTGAACTGCCGCGCCAACAATTGGCCGCGTTCCATGGTGCGGTTGGCCACGGTCATGCCGCGCGGGTTTTTGGCAGCGAAATGCGTGGCGCACAACTCGATCATTTCACCGGCGCCGACAAACAACACATGGATTTTGCTCAGGTCTTCAAACAGCTGACCGGCCAGACGCACCGAAGCGGCGGACATGCTGATGCTGTGGGCGCCGATTTCGGTGGTGCTGCGTACTTGTTTGGCAACCGCGAACGAGCGTTGGAACATTTGGTGCAATGTGGAGCCTAAAGCACCAACCTCACGCGCAGCGCGCACCGCGTCTTTCATTTGTCCGAGGATTTGTGGCTCACCCAAAACCATGGAATCCAAACCACTGGCCACACGAAACGCATGACGTGCGGCTTGTTCATCCACCAAGGTGTAGATGTGTTGGTGCAAACTGTCGGGGCTCACGCCGCCAGATTCAGCCAACCACGCCATGGTGTTGGGCATGAGAATTTCGTTGGAGGCGCAATAGACTTCTGTGCGGTTGCAGGTCGACAGAATTGTGGCTTCGGTTTGGCCGCCCACCGCATGCCGCAAACCATTGAGCACCGGCCCCATTTGTTCAATGGCAAAGGCGAAGCGACCCCGCAGATCGAGTGGTGCGGTGGTGTGGTTGAGACCGAGCGCCCAAACAGACATATGCCAGATTATAAAATTTGAATCTATGGATGTTATGTCGCTTCTGCTTCATTTGTTGAATTTCGTGGCCCCGGCCTGCGCTGTGGCGGCTTGGATGGCCTTGGTCAGCCCGATATTGATGGGCCATTTCCCCCAATGGCGTTCTTGGCGCAGGCAGTTCATGGTCAACAGCGTCATTGGTGTGGGTGTTTTGTTACTGGGGCTGCTGTGGTTTGGCAACGATGGCAAGGTGGTCACGTATGCGGCCATGGTGTTGGCTTGTGCCAGCACCCAATGGTTGTTAACCCTTTGAGCTTAGTGCCGAAGGGCACTGGGTTAACATTCGCTCCACATTTATGAATGCACCAGACCCACTTGCCAGATGGATGACCCCGGTTGAAGGCGGTCAACGATTGCGGGAAATCCCTTACAACTACACCTCGTTTTCTGACCGCGAGATCGTTTGCCGCCTGTTGGGCGATGAAGCTTGGGAACTCCTGCAGCAATTGCGCCACGAAAGGCGCACCGGGCGTTCGGCCCGCATGTTGTTTGAGGTGCTCGGCGATATTTGGGTGGTGCAGCGCAATCCGTATTTGCAAGACGATTTGCTGGACAACCCGTCGCGCAGGCGTTTGCTGGTCGAAGCCTTGCGCCACCGCTTAGACGATGTGCAGGCCAGACGCCGACAACATGACACACCAGACCGCGACAAGGATGTGTGGGTGGGTCGTTTGCTGGACGCAGCGTTGGCTGCAGTCAACCAATTCGCCCAGCAATTCGAGCGCCAGCACACGCTGCGCAAAAAAGCACTCAAAGTATTGCGCAAATGCACCGCTGTCGACAACATCAAATTTGACGCCATGAGCCGCGTCTCGCATGTGACCGATGCCACCGATTGGCGTGTCGAATACCCGTTTGTGGTGCTGACCCCCGACTGCGAAGCCGAGATGGCGCGGTTGGTCAAAGCCTGTATTGAGCTGGGCCTGACCATCGTCCCGCGCGGCGGCGGTACCGGTTACACCGGCGGCGCCATTCCCTTGACTTGGCTCAGTGTGGTGATCAACACCGAAAAGCTGACCGCCATGCACGCGGTAGAAACGGTTCAGTTGCCGGGTTTGCAACAAGCCACGCCCACCTTGTGGACCGAGGCCGGGGTCGTGACCCAGCGCGTGGCCGATGCCGCCGAAGCCGCAGGGCTGGTGTTTGCCGTGGACCCCACGTCTGCCGAGGCCTCGTGCATAGGCGGCAATATCGCCATGAATGCCGGCGGCAAAAAAGCGGTGCTTTGGGGCACTGCCTTGGACAACTTGGCCAGTTGGCGCATGGTCACGCCGGACGCGTTGTGGCTTGAGGTGGTTCGACTCAACCACAATTTGGGCAAGATCCACGATACCGACATCGCCAGCTTCGAATTGCGTTATTTCGAAGCCGACGGCGTCACACCTTTGCGCACCGAGCGGTTGGACATTCCCGGGCCAAGTTTTCGCAAAGCTGGGCTCGGAAAAGACGTCACCGATAAATTTTTAAGTGGTTTGCCTGGCGTGCAAAAAGAAGGCTGTGACGGGCTGATCACCAGTGCGCGCTGGATATTGCACCGCATGCCCAGCCACACGCGCACGGTTTGTTTGGAGTTTTTCGGCCCTGCGCACCAAGCGGTGCCCAGCATCGTAGAGATCAAAGACTATATGTTCGAGGTCGCCAAGCAAACCGGTACCTTGCTCGCTGGTTTGGAGCACTTGGACAGCCGTTATTTGAAAGCCGTGGGCTACACCACCAAATCCAAGCGCGGTGGCTTGCCCAAGATGGTGCTGTTTGGTGACATCGCCGGTGACGACGCAGACGATGTGGCGCGAGTCACCTCGGAGGTGGTGCGCCTGGCCAATGCCCGCAGCGGCGAAGGCTTTGTCGCGGTCAGTCCTGAAGCGCGCAAAAAATTCTGGCTCGACCGCAAACGCACCGCCGCCATCAGTCGTCACACCAACGCGTTCAAGATCAACGAAGACGTGGTGATTCCTCTGCCACGCATGGCCGAGTACACCGATGGCATTGAGCGCATCAACATCGAACTGTCTTTGCGCAACAAAATCGCGCTGTGCGATGCATTGACAACACTGTTGACCAGTGGCCAATTGCCCATGGCGGCGGCTGACGATGAACTCGACAGACCATCCCCCGAATTGCTGCAAGAACGTGTCGATCAAGCATTGGCGTTGATCGCCCATGTGCGCGGCATGTGGCAATCGTGGTTGACCGACATGGACCGTTTTTTGTTGCCGCTGCAAACCCATGAATTGCGCGCCAGTTGGAAAACGCAATTGCGCGCTGAATTGCACTTGCTGTTCAGTGGCGCGATATTTGCGCCGTTGCGCCGCGAATTTGACAAAGTGCACCAGCAGGTGCTCAAAGGCCGTGTTTGGGCGGCGCTGCATATGCACGCGGGAGACGGCAATGTGCACACCAACTTGCCCGTGAACAGTGACGATTACGACATGTTGCAAACCGCCCACGAAGCGGTGGACCGCATCATGGCGCTGGCGCGGTCGCTCGATGGCGTGATCTCGGGGGAACACGGCATTGGCATCACCAAAATGGAATACCTCAGCGACAGCGAATTGCAACCGTTCGCCGACTACAAATCCCGGGTCGACCCCAACGGTCATTTCAACAAGGGCAAATTACTGCGCCGGCCCACCCAACCGGACGACCAGGTGCGACACGCCGATTTGAGCCAAGCCTACACACCCAGCTTTGGCCTCATGGGCCACGAGTCGCTGATCATGCAGCAGTCGGACATTGGCGCCATTTCGGATTCCATCAAAGATTGTTTGCGTTGCGGCAAATGCAAACCTGTGTGCGCCACGCATGTGCCGCGTGCCAATTTGCTCTACAGCCCGCGCGACAAAATTTTGGCCACGTCTTTGTTGATCGAGGCTTTTTTGTACGAAGAACAAACCCGTCGCGGTGTGTCCATCAAGCACTGGGAAGAATTCGAAGACGTGGCGGACCATTGCACGCTTTGCCACAAATGCGCCACCCCTTGCCCAGTCAACATCGACTTTGGCGATGTCAGCATGAACATGCGCAATTTGCTGCGCAAAATGGGTCGTCAAAGTTTTCGGCCTGCGCAAGCATTTCAGTCATGGTTGGTCAGCACCATGCACCCGCAGGCGATCCAACTCGGCCACCAGATCACGCGCTGGGGCATGCGGGCGCAACGCATTGCCAACGGTTTGCTGGGAACACTGGCGCGCCAACAAACCCGCCAGCCACCAGCCTCTATGGGTAAGCCAGACATCCAAACGCAAGTGATTCACTTTGTGAACAAAAAAATGCCTGCAGGATTGCCCAACAAAACCGCTCGCGCCTTGCTGGACATAGAAGACCGCGACTACGTACCCATTATTCGCAATCCCCTCACCACGTCCGCAGATGCCGAGGCTGTGTTTTATTTCCCGGGCTGCGGTTCCGAGCGTTTGTTCAGCCAAGTGGGCTTGGCTACCCAAGCCATGCTTTGGCATGTGGGTGTGCAAACCGTGTTGCCGCCCGGCTATCTGTGTTGCGGCTATCCTCAGCGCGGCTCGGGTCAGCAGGACAGAGCCGACAAAATCATCACCGACAACCGGGTGCTTTTTCACCGCGTGGCCAATACGCTCAACTACCTCGATATCAAAACCGTGGTGGTCAGTTGTGGTACCTGCTATGACCAATTGCAAGGTTACGAGTTCGACAAAATTTTCCCCGGTTGCCGCATCGTTGATATCCATGAATATTTGTTGGAAAAAGGGGTGACTTTGCCAGGACAGCAAGCCTACCTGTACCATGACCCTTGTCACAGTCCCATGAAACAGCAAGCACCCATGAAAACCGTCAAAGCTTTGTTGGGCGAACAAGTCGTGGAAAGCAAGCGCTGCTGCGGGGAAAGCGGCGGCTTGGCCTATGCCCGGCCAGACATTTCTACTCAGATCCGTTTTCGCAAAGAAGAGGAAATCTTGGCGGGCGAAGCCTCGTTGCGCGACAAAGGTTGGGTCGCACCCAAAGAGAATGTCAAAGTGTTGACCTCATGCCCGAGTTGCCTGATTGGCCTGAACCGATTCCAAGACGACTTACAAAACGGCTTGTTAGAGGCCGATTACATCGTGGTCGAAATGGCCCAAAAAATCCTGGGTGACCAATGGATGCCTGAGTATGTGCAGCGTGCCAACGCTGGCGGTATAGAACGCGTGTTGGTGTAAGACCATGGCCGGACTACAAGCAACCACCCCACAGCCTACGGACATCGTGTTGCATGGCGCGTCCAAGACCTTGGAGGTGTCCTTCGACAACGGGCAAGCATTTCGATTGCCATTTGAATTGTTGCGGGTCTACAGCCCGTCTGCGGAAGTGCAGGGCCACGGTCCTGGCCAAGAGGTATTGCAAACCGGTAAGCGCGAAGTGGGTATCGTGTCTTTGTCGCCAGTTGGCCACTACGGCGTGCAACCCGTTTTTTCAGACGGCCATGACAGCGGTATTTTTTCTTGGGACTATTTGCATTTTTTGGGCGTCAACCAAGAAAAACTCTGGGTGCAGTACGAGCAGCGGTTGCAACAAGCGGGCGCAGATCGCGATACGCCCATGGCAGCGCGCGGCGGTTCTGCCTGCCAGTCATAAGGATAAAGAAGCACATGCCCACCACAGATTTCGGTTTCAAGACAGTCGACGAGCAAGATAAAGCGCGCCGTGTGCGGGGTGTATTCGATTCGGTGGCATCGAAATACGACACCATGAACGACTTGATGTCGCTCGGGCTGCACCGTGTGTGGAAGGCCTATACCGCCATGGTTGCCAATGTGAAGCCCGGGCACAAGGTGCTGGACATTGCCGGCGGCACCGGGGACATGGCCATGGCCTTTGCCGACAAGGTCGGGGTTCGCGGTCAGGTGGTGCACACCGACATCAATTTGGCGATGCTCAAACAAGGCCGCGATCGGTTGACCGACAAAGGCATTTTGCTGCCCACCATGGTCTGCGATGCCGAGCATTTGCCTTTTGCAGACGCTCATTTCGATGTGGTCTGCGTGGCCTTTGGCTTGCGCAACATGACGCACAAAGACCGGGCTTTGAAAGAGATGGCGCGGGTTCTCAAACCGGGCGGCAAGTTGCTGGTGTTGGAATTCTCCAAAATTGCACCGCCTTTGGCCAAAGCCTACGACTGGTATTCGTTTGAAGTGTTGCCACGTTTGGGCCAATGGGTGGCTTCAGACGCCGCCAGCTACCGTTACCTCGCTGAGTCGATCCGCATGCACCCAGACCAACACACCCTTAAAGCCCTTATGCAAGAAAGTGGTTTTGCCCATGTGGATATACACAACCTGAATTTGGGTGTGGTCGCGCTTCATGTTGCAATACGGTGTTAATCTTTGCTCGAGTATTTAGGGAGTCACAGTCTTATGAAATTCATCACTGTTGTTTTGACGTTGTTCATGGCGATGGCCAGCATGCATGCCGATGCCGCAAGACGCATGGGTGGCGGTAAATCCTTTGGCCAACAATCTGGCAATGTGACACAGCGTGAGGCAACCCGTCCCGCTCCCGGTGCCACGCCCAATGCCGCCCCATCATCTGCGCCTGCCGCTGCTGCACCGCGCCGTCCTTGGGGTGCCATGCTTGGCGGATTGGCAGCCGGTTTGGGCTTGGCTTGGCTGGCGCATTCTTTGGGCTTTGGCGCTGAATTTGGCCAGATCCTGATGTTTGGTCTGCTGGCCATGTTGGCTGTCGGAGTGATTGGTTATTTCATGCGCCGCCGCACAACCACCATGCCCAGCCCTTATGCCTTTGGTGGCGGCGGTGGTTCCTCTGTCAATCCTGGGCACATGCCGCAGTACAACCCTGCCAAAGTGGGCAATGATGCTTCGGCCAGACCATGGGAGCAAACCAGCACTGCCTTCGACAGCGGCGCTGCACCGCGTTCGGGTGTACGCATTGGCTCATCCTTGGTGGGTGGAAACCAAAATTGGTTTATTCCCGCTGACTTTGATGTACAAGGTTTTGTGGCTGCAGCCAAAGACAACTTCATCAGCTTGCAAGCGGCTTGGGACCGTGCAGACATTCCTGCGTTGCGCGCCATGATGACTGACAGCATGTTGCATGAAATCCAAACCCAGTTGGCCGAGAGAGGGCAGTTGGTACAAGGCCCGAATTCCACTGAGGTGGTGATGCTGGAAGCCCAGTTATTAGGTATCGAAGATTTGGGCGAGGGTTACATGGCCAGCATTGAGTTCTCCGGCATGATTCGAGAGGAAGCCCATGCAGCCCCCAACCCGTTCCGTGAAGTGTGGAACATGACCAAACCCAAAACTGGCGGTGCAGGTTGGTTGGTTGCTGGCGTTCAGGCCTTGCAATAATTCGCTTCCGGTGATCGCGCCCTCTGCCTACACTGGCAGGTGGGCAGCGGGTTTGCAAGCCTTGCAATAATCCGGTCTGTCAGTCGTTTCAACAGTACACACCGGATTTTCCATGGCCATTGCTTCTTCGCTCGCAGACGTGTCTGCCCGTTTGTCCGGTTTCATGCTGGCGTTTCGCTTGCCCGATTGGCTATTGCATGAACTTCAGGACAAATTGGTTTTGCTGCTCAACCATGTGTTGGCGCAAGAGCCTGCCGCCACAGAACGTTTGCGCCGACAACAAGGGCAGTGTGTTCAGGTCAGTTGGCGTGATTACCGTTTGCAGTGGACCATCACGCCTGCAGGCCTGCTGACACGCGCCGATGCAGACACACCCGCCGACTTGCACTTGCATATCAACCAAGACCAACCTCTGACCTTGTTGCAGACCTTGGCCAAAGGCGAAAAACCCGCTATGCGCATTGACGGTGACGTCATGTTGGCTGCCGACATCAACTGGCTGGTAGACCATGTGCGCTGGGACATGGAAGAAGATTTGTCCCGCGTGTTTGGCGATGCCATGGCACACCACATGGCCAGTTTTTTCAAACGCGTTGCCGCTGCTTTGCGCGAGTTCGCCGCCAAATGACGCGTTTATTTCGCGGTGTGTTTATCGTCTGGATTGTCCTGCGATTCGGTCTGGACGAGTTACTGCTCTCCGGTTTCAAGCAGCCCTGGCTGATACGCATCACGCGGGTGTTGACCATCGGTCGCAATTTGTCTGCGCCGCGCGGGCAACGTTTGCGCCAAGCCTTGGAGCACCTCGGCCCGGTGTTTGTCAAACTCGGTCAGGTGTTGTCTACCCGCCGCGATCTGTTGCCCAGCGATATCGCCGATGAATTGGCCAAATTGCAAGACCAGGTACCCCCTTTCCCTTCTGAAGTGGCGGTGGCGTCGATAGAGCGGGCGCTCAGACGCCCAGTGGATGAAATTTTCAGCCGGTTTGACCGCGTACCTGTGGCCAGTGCGTCTATTGCGCAAGTGCATTTTGCGAGCCTGCGCAACGCCGCTGGACAAGAGCGTGAGGTGGCGGTGAAAGTGTTGCGCCCCGGCATGCTGGAAGTGATTGACAAAGATGTTGAATTGATGCGCACCATGGCGGTGTGGTTAGAGCGTTTGTCGCACGACGGCAGACGGCTCAAGCCGCGCGAAGTGGTGGCCGAGTTCGACAAATATTTGCACGACGAACTTGATCTGGTGCGCGAGGCGTCCAATGCCACGCAGTTGCGTCGCAATATGTCGGGGTTGAACCTGGTGTTGATTCCTGAAATGGTGTGGGACTATTGCACCCGCGATGTCATTGTCATGGAGCGCATGCACGGTGTGCCGATCAGCCAAGTCGATGCGTTGCGCCAGGCCGGGGTGGATATCCCCCAATTGGCCCGTGACGGCGTGACGATTTTTTTCACCCAAGTGTTTCGCGATGGTTTTTTCCATGCCGATATGCACCCCGGCAATATCCAAGTGAGTTTGGCGGCTGCCACCTTTGGCCAATACGTGTCATTGGACTTTGGCATTGTGGGAACGCTCACCGAGTTCGACAAAGAATATTTGGCGCAAAACTTCACGGCTTTTTTCAGGCGCGATTACAAGCGCGTCGCCGAGCTGCATATCGAATCGGGCTGGGTACCGGCCCATACCCGGGTCGATGAATTGGAATCTGCCATCCGTGCCGTGTGCGAACCGTATTTCGACCGCCCGTTGAAAGAAATTTCTTTGGGCATGGTGTTGATGCGTTTGTTCCAAACATCGCGCCGTTTCCAAGTGGAGATTCAGCCCCAATTGGTGTTACTGCAAAAAACCCTGCTCAATATCGAAGGCTTGGGCCGCCAACTCGACCCCGAATTGGATTTGTGGAGCACAGCCAAACCCTTTTTAGAGAAATGGATGCTCGAGCAAATTGGACCGCAACGCCTGTGGAAGCAGCTCAAAGACGAAGCGCCTCGGCTTGCCAAAATGTTGCCTGAGTTACCCCGGTTGGTGCATGCGTTTTTACAGCGCGACCACGATGAAGAAAAACGCCAGTTGCAGGAGTTGATACGCATGCAGCAGCGAACCAACCTCAGGTTGCAAGCCATGTTGTTATTGGCTTTGGGCTTTTTTGCCGGCTTGGTGGTCACCGCACTCTTGGGCCTGTGGAGCCTGGGCGGCGGCTGATTATTCTGGGGGCAAGCGCTGGCTGAGCCGGGCTTGCCGCGCCGTGTGCACCCCGTAAATCACCACCGCCAGCGTCACCACCAACATCAGTATGCTTGCAGCGGCATAAATAGACGGGTTCACCCCGCGACGCGCGTAATTGAAGATGACTTGAGGCAAGGTGGTCACCCCTGGCCCTGCCAAAAACTCTGACACCACCACATCATCAAATGACAACGTAAAGGTCAGCAACCAAGCCGCGATCAAGGCTTGCGACATGTTTGGCAAGGTCACCAGAAAAAACACTTGATAAGGTCTGCAACCCAGGTCCAGCGCCGCTTCTTCGATCGAGCGGTCCATGTCTTTGAGCCGCGACTGAATCACCACACTGGCATACGCCATGCCCAGCAAGGCATGCCCCAGCACAATCGTCAAAGTTCCCCGACCAGGCCAGCCTAACAAACGCTCCATGCCCACAAACAGCAGCAGCAAGGACATACCAATGATGACTTCAGGCATGACCAACGGAGAAGCCAGCATGGCGTTGAACAAAGTACGGCCGCGAAAAGCACCGAAACGAACCAGCGCGTAGGCCGCCATGGTGGCCAGCACCGTGCCCAGTGTGGCGCTGAGCAAAGCCACGTTCAACGACAGAAAAAAACCATCGACCAACCGGCTGTCGTTGACCAAAGCTTGGTACCAGCGCCATGAAAAACCGGTGAATACGCTGTCTTGTCGGGTGCTGTTGAAGGAAAACACCACCAAAAATGCCAGCGGCAAATAAAAAAACGCAAACACGCCCGCCAGCCAGAATTTGCCAAAGTGTTGTCGCCACCAACCGAGGCTCATGTGCGCATCTCCATTTCGGTTTTGCGCGTCACACGCTGGTTGTACCAAGCCAATGGCATGACCACACACACAATCATCACAATCGCCAAAGCGCAAGCGCGAGGCCAGTTGTTGCTGCTGAACATTTCGTCCCAGACCACGCGGCCGATCATCAGGTTTTCAGCGCCACCCAGTAGCGATGGAATGACAAATTCGCCCAAGCAGGGAATAAAGACCAGCATGGACCCTGCGACGATGCCTGAGCGGCTGAGCGGCACCGTGACCAACCAAAAGGTTTGCCAAGGGGTGGCCCCCAGATCTTGTGATGCTTCCAGCAATCTGCCATCAAGTTTGACCAAATTGGCGTACAAGGGCAACACCATGAACGGCAAGTAAACATAGGTCATGCCCACCAACATGGACACATCGTTATAGAGCAATTGCAGGGGTTCGTTGATCAACCCCACGGCCATCATCAGGTGGTTGATGATGCCTTGTTCGGTCAACAAACCTTTCCAAGCGTATACACGCAGCAGAAAGGAAGTCCAAAACGGAAGCATCACCATCAGCAAAAGCAAAGGACGCACCGATGCAGGGCTTCGCGCCAAAAAATAGGCGAAGGGGTAGCCAAAGAACAAACACAGCAGTGTGGTCCACAAGGCATATTTCAACGACAGAACATAAGACTCTGTGTAGAGCGTTTGTAGCCAATCGCCGGTGTCTGCGTCTTGCCACAAAGACAGGTAATTGGCCAGTTTTAAATGCAGCAATACAAGACCGTCGCGCGTCTCTATCAGGGGGGCAAACGGGTCTAGCCCTTCCCCCATGTCGGTCACGCTGATGCGCAACAAAATGAAAAACGGTACGGCGAAAAACAGCAGCAACCAAAACCATGGCACGGCCAGCACCACATGGCGCCCGTGGCGCAACGCAAAGGGATGCCAAGAGACCAAAGGGACTGTCACAACATGGCCAAAAAGGCAGCAGCAGTGAGGCAGCGGTGTTTCAGGTGCATGCGAAGCACCGCTGCGCCAGAATCACTTGCCTTTTTTGAAGCTGGTGTAAACCGAAGTCATCGATTCGCGGGTTGCATTGCCCAGGGCTTCGGGGGCCACCATCAGTGCCAAATTGGCATCGTCAGGAAACACAGCTTTGTTTTGTGCCACTTCCGGGGCGACCAAGGGAACGCTGGCCTTGGTGGCCGTGGGGTAGCCGAGTTCGTTGGTTTGTGACGCAGAGACTTCTGCTTTGAGGTAGTAGTTGATGAAGGCCATGGCGTTGTTCGGGTGCTTGGCGTCAGCTGGCACGGCGATCGTGTCAAAGAAAATCAAGCCACCGGATTTGGGCATCATCACTTCGACTTCCACACCGCTTTTGTTTTCGACGGCACGGTTGGCTGCCTGGATAAAGTCACCTGCCCAGCCCAGCGCCACACAAGCTTTGCCGCCAGCCAAGTCGTCGATCATGGTGCTGGAGAACAAGCGTATGTCTTTGCGCACTTTGGCCAGCATCTCACCAGCGGCTTTGTGGTCAGCCGCGTCTTCAGAATAGGCTTTTTTGCCAATGTAGTGCAATGCAGGCGGCAGGATCTCGGTGGGTGAATCCAAGTAGGCAATACCGCAGGACTTGAGTTTGCTGGTGTAGGTGGGGTTGAACACCAGATCCCAGGCGTTTTCAGGCAGGGGTGTGCTGCCCAAGGCTTTGGCCACTTTGGCTTTGTTGATGGCGACAGTGGTGAAACTCCAGGCCCAAGGAATGACATATTCGTTGCCAGGGTCAACGCTGGTCAGTTTGGACATCAGGCTGGTGTCCAGATTTTTGTAATTGGGGATTTGCGATTTGTCGAGTTTTTTCAGCAGGCCAGCATCGATTTGCGCTTTCACAAATACCGAGCCGGGCACCACGATGTCATACCCAGTATTGCCTGCCACAAGCTTGGCTTGCAAGCCTTCGTTGTTTTCAAAAGTTTGGTAGTTGACCTTGATACCGGTCTCTTTTTCGAAATTGGCGACCAAGTCTTTGGCGACATAGTCGGGCCAGTTGTAAATATTGAGCACTTTTTCTTCGGCATTGACAGCGGCAGCGGGTGCGGGTGCGACTGCGGCTGGCTCTTCTTTCTTTCCGCAAGCGGCAACAGCCAGGGCAGCGACGAGTACCAGTGAAAAACGATGAATCATGATGATTTTGACTCCAGAAAGATAGGTGGGGTGGTCAGGACCGAGCCCGCACGTGTGGCAGGCATCCCTAGTATATGTAATCGTTGCAGACCCTGGCAGCAAATTCCCTTTGTCACGGGCAAAAGCTTACAATCCACGGTTTTGTCCATCCCCTTGAGACCTGCGATCACAACATGCCAATTTATGCTTATAAGTGCGGAGCTTGCGGTTTCGCAAAAGACCAGTTGCAAAAAATTTCAGACCCTGAGCTGACAAACTGCCCTCAGTGCAGCAAACCGAGTTTTTCCAAACAACTGTCTGCCCCCGGTTTTCAGCTCAAAGGATCGGGCTGGTATGCCACTGACTTCAAAAGCAGCACCCCTGTCGCCAACCCCGCCGCCACGGATGCCCCCGCCGCCCCTGATAGCACCGCCCCGGCCAGCAGCGAACCCGCCAAATCGGACACCCCTGCGGCTGCGACCGCCACGGCCAGCGCCTGCGCACCGTCTTGCGCTTGCCATTGATTCAGATGGTTGCCTGACATGAATATCAAAAAATACATATTCGCCGGCTTGCTGGTTTGGCTGCCACTGGCCATCACGCTGTGGGTGCTCAGTTGGTTGGTGGGTGCCATGGACGGGATTTTTGCCAACGTGCTCAACGGTTTGAGCAGTGTTTTGCCCCAAGCCATGGGTGACTCGTTTTCCCATTTGTTGCAAATTCGCGGTCTTGGCGTGGTGTTGGTGTTTGTGGTGTTGGTGGCCACCGGTGCGTTTGCGTCAAATGTGGCCGGCCGCTGGCTGGTGACCCAGTGGGACAAGTTGTTCACCCATATTCCTATCGTCAAATCTATCTACACCAGTGTCAAAAAAGTATCTGACACCTTGTTCTCCAGCAATGGCAATGCATTTCGACAAGCCTTGCTGATTCAGTACCCGCGCCAAGGCACGTGGACGATTGCATTTCAAACCGGAACACCCAGCGGTGAAGTAGCGGCGCATCTGGGCGAAGGGCATATCAGTGTGTATGTACCCACCACACCCAACCCGACCAGCGGTTTTTTTCTGGTGGTGCCGTCGGCCGATGTGATTGAACTGAACATGAGTGTGGACCAAGCGTTGACTTACGTGATTTCCATGGGTGCGGTTTCCCCTGATCAGCCAGCCACGCCCAAGCTCCCGGTTTGAATTTGCCCGTGGGTTGGCAAGCCCCGCTCTAAAGACACTTGTAACGAAAGAATTTTGACCATGGCAATGCGCTCTCATTACTGCGGCTTGGTGACCGAAGCCCTTCAAGGACAAACCGTCACGTTGTGTGGATGGGTCAACCGCAGACGCGACCATGGCGGCGTGATTTTTGTCGACCTGCGCGATCGCGAAGGCTATGTGCAAGTGGTGTGTGACCCAGACCGACCCGAGATGTTCAAGTTGGCAGAAGAATTGCGCAACGAGTTCTGCATACAAATCAAAGGCTTGGTGCGCTTGCGCCCAGACGGCACAACCAACGACAACTTGAAGAGCGGAAAAATCGAAGTCTTGTGCCACGAACTCACTGTGCTCAACCCGTCGGTGACGCCACCTTTCCAATTGGACGACGACAACCTGTCAGAAACCACCCGCTTGACACACCGCGTGTTGGATTTGCGTCGGCCCTACATGCAAAAAAACCTGATGCTGCGCTACAAAGTCGCCATGGCCGTGCGCAAATTTTTGGATGCGAACGGTTTTGTCGATATCGAAACGCCGATGCTCACCAAGAGCACGCCCGAAGGTGCGCGTGATTATTTGGTCCCCAGCCGCGTGCATGACGGGCATTTCTTCGCGCTGCCACAGTCGCCCCAGTTGTTCAAACAGTTGTTGATGGTCTCTGGTTTCGACCGTTATTACCAAATCACCAAATGTTTTCGCGACGAAGATTTGCGCGCCGATCGCCAGCCTGAATTCACCCAGATTGATATCGAAACCTCGTTCATGGACGAGGAAGAAATCCGTGCTCTGTTCCAGAACATGATCAAAGGCGTGTTCGTTGAAGCGCTTGGCATTGAACTCGGCGACTTTCCCATCATGGCTTATAGCGAAGCCATGCACCGTTTCGGCTCTGACAAACCCGATTTGCGGGTCAAGCTCGAATTCACCGAACTCACCGATGTGATGGCAGATGTGGATTTCAAAGTCTTCAGCGGACCTGCCACCACCCCCGGCGGGCGTGTGGTTGCCTTGCGGGTGCCCCATGGCGGCGAAATGAGCCGAGGCGAAATCGACAGTTACACCGAGTTCGTGAAGATTTATGGTGCCAAAGGTTTGGCATGGATCAAGGTCAACGACGTGGCCGCTGGCCGTGATGGGATGCAGTCCCCCATTGTGAAAAACATCCACGACAAAGCCATCGCCGATATCTTGAGCCGCACGGGTGCGCAAAACGGCGATCTGCTGTTCTTTGGCGCTGACAAAGCCAAAATCGTCAACGATGCGATAGGCGCTTTGCGTTTGAAAATTGGCCACAGTGATTTCGCAAAAAAACAGGGCTTGTTGGAAGACCGGTGGGCGCCTTTGTGGGTGGTGGATTTCCCGATGTTCGAATACGACGAGGAAGCCCAGCGCTACAACGCCGTGCACCACCCGTTCACAGCGCCCAAAGACGGGCATGAAGACTGGATGGTCACCGCCCCAGAAAAATGTGTCGCCAAGGGCTATGACATGGTGCTCAACGGCTGGGAAATTGGCGGTGGCTCGGTGCGTATCCACCGTGCAGATGTGCAGCAAAAAGTGTTTGACGCCCTCAAGATCACGCCTGAAGAGGCGCAAATCAAATTTGGCTTCTTGTTGGATGCGCTGCAGTACGGTGCGCCTCCGCACGGCGGCTTGGCCTTTGGCCTGGACCGCATCGTCACGCTGATGACCGGCGCAGAATCGATCCGCGATGTGATTGCTTTCCCCAAAACCCAGCGCGCCCAATGTTTGCTGACCCAAGCACCGTCATTGGTCGATGAAAAGCAATTGCGCGAGTTGCATATTCGCTTGCGCAACCTCGATCTCAAGACCACTTAACGCAAGCGGTTTGCGCCAACGGGGGCTTCCTCTGTGAGCCAAGGTTTTGTGCGCGGTGCAGCGACTTCGTCACCGGTGGCTGTTAGCATTCCGTCACTTCCATCAAGAAACCAATCACCATGTCCTCATCCCTTGTTGACCAGGGCGTTCCCATCTCCGTGAAAATCCGCGAACGTGTCAAAGCGGCCAAGCAACGTTTTCACGCCAACGACAACATTGCTGAATTCATACAACCCGGTGAACTCGAAAGTTTGCTGCAGGAAGTAGAAGACAAAATGAAGCATGTGCTCGAAAGTCTGGTGATCGACACAGACAACGACCACAACACCAACGAGACCGCCAAGCGGCTCGCCAAGATGTACATCAAAGAAGTGTTCAACGGGCGCTATGTCACCTCGCCTGACATCACCGAATTTCCCAATGCCGAGCGTCTCAATGAATTGATGATCGTCGGCCCCATCACGGTTCGCAGCGCTTGCAGCCACCACTTTTGTCCCATCATTGGCAAGATTTGGATAGGCGTGTTGCCCAACGAAAACACCAACGTGATTGGTTTGTCCAAATACGCCAGATTGGCCGAATGGGTGATGGGCCGGCCACAAATTCAAGAAGAGGCGGTGGTGCAACTGGCAGACCTGATCCAGCAAAAAACACGGCCCGATGGGTTGGCGCTGGTGATGGAAGCCACGCATTTTTGCATGGCCTGGCGCGGCGTCAAAGATTTGGACAGCCGCATGATCAACTCGGTCATGCGCGGTGCATTTTTGAAAGACCCGATTTTGCGGCGCGAGTTTTTGGCGCTGATTCCGCAAAAAAATTGACGCCATGCGCGCCCTGTTGGCCAGCAGCGGATGGACATGACGCGACTGCTGGGTTGCGATTTCAGCAGCAGCCCCTCTAAGCGCAAACCGATCGTTGTGGCTTGGGGTGAATTTGCAGGCGACCGGGTGTCTCTGAAGTCGCTGGAGCAGTACCCCACTTTGTCTGCATTTTCCGACTGCTTGCAAATCAACCGCGAATGGGTGGGCGGCTTCGATTTGCCCTTCGGATTGCCGCGTGAATTGGTGCTCAGTCTGGGTTGGCCCACCGCATGGCATGCTTGTATGCAGCACTACGCGCAACTCAGCCGCGTGCAAATCCGTTTGGCGTTTGCACAGTTTTGCCAAGCGCGCCCAGTGGGTGGGAAATTTGCACACCGCGCCACAGACCAACCGGCCGGTTCGAGCCCTTCCATGAAATGGGTCAATCCGCCGGTGGCGTTCATGATGCATGCAGGTGTGCCGTTGTTGTTGCAGGCGGGCGTGCATTTCCCCGGCTTGCATGACGGCGACACACAGCGCGTGGCGTTGGAAACGTACCCTGGCATGTGGGCGCGTCGTGTGTTGCAACGACAAAGTTACAAAAACGACGCAGTCGCCAAGCAAAACACCGAGCGTTGGATCGCGCGTAAAAACCTGTTGCACGCCTTGGTCTGGGGCCATGACGATTTGCCGTTGCGCTTGAAGCTCAGTGCGGCCATGGCTGACAGATTGGTCGATGACGCCAGCGGTGACAGCTTGGACGCGGTGATGTGCATGCTGCAAGCCGGCTGGGCGCAACAACAACATGCCCACGGGGACGCCTTGTATGGATTGCCGGCAGACATGGACCGGTTAGAAGGTTGGATCGTCAACGCATGACCGATGCGGTGTTTGCCCAGGCCTTGCAAACACCGCGCATGTGGTTGCGTTGTCCGATGCCCGCAGATGGCGTGTGCTTGTACCAAGCCGTCGCGTCCACCTTGGACCAATTGCGGCAATGGCCCGACTCGCTGCCTTGGGCGCAACAACCGCAATCAGCCGATATATCTGAGGACTATTGCCAGACTTGTTATGCCGCTTGGGTGATGGGTTTGCGTTGGCCGTTGTTGATGTGGGACACCGACAGCGGTCAATTGGTGGGCAGCATCGGTTTTCATCGCCTAGACCACGACAGCCACACGTGGGAATTGGGGTACTGGTGCAGCCGAACTTTTCAGGGGCAAGGTCGCACCGTTGAAGCGGTACAAACACTGACCGCCTATGTGCGGCAACATTGGCCCCATGTGCGCATGCTGTGCCGAATTGACGCCCGCAACACGGCCAGTATCAAGGTGGCGCTCAGGTCAGGGTTTGTGTGTGAAACACAAGAGACTGTAGAGGCTGACAGCGGCGGGCAGGTGCAGGTTCTGCACTATGTGCTGGGGCGGTGACTGCAAACCGGGCAGTCGGTTTGGCGCTGTAAGCGCATTTCGGTCCAGCTTAAATCGTGACCATCGAGCAATTGCAAACGCCCAGCCAAAGAGCCACCGATATTGGCCAGCAATTTGAGGGCTTCGGCGGCTTGCAAACTACCGATCACACCCACCAAGGGCGCGAGTACGCCCATGGTGGCACAACTCACTTCCTCTGGCGCGTCATCCGGTGGAAACACGCAGGCATAGCAGGGCGACAGCGGATGGCGTGTGTCATAGGTGGTGAGTTGTCCGTCAAACCGTATCACCGCACCGCTGACCAAGGGCACGGCATGGGCCACGCAGGCGGCGTTCAATGCATGTCGGGTGGTGAAGTTATCGGTGCAATCCAACGCCACGTCCACATGGGCGATTTGTTGGTGCAACCAATGGGCGTCGGCGCGCTCAGCAAACACTTGGACATCGATCCCGGGGTTGAGCGCCAACATGGACAGCCGCGCTGAGGCCACTTTCGGCTGATCAATACGGGCAGTGGTGTGGGCGATTTGGCGCTGTAAGTTGGTGAGATCTACCCGATCGTGGTCCACCAAGCTGATGCGTCCGACCCCAGACGCTGCCAAATACAGCGCTGCTGCACTGCCCAAACCGCCTGCACCAACGACGAGTGCGTGGCTGTTGAGCAGCTTTTCTTGGCCGGTGTCTCCAAGCTCATTGAGCAGGATGTGGCGTGAATAACGCAGCAGTTGGGCGTCATTCACCCCTTACGGTTCCTTTTTTTCCAACGGACGCTCGGTCAGGGTTTTGCTGATTTTGACCGGTTGGCGTTTCAAATGGTTGAGCGCCTGTTGCAATTGGAAGTCTTCGGGACTGCCGAATTCAGGGGTTTTGCGTTCTGCCGCAGGCTTTTTGGATTCTTCTTCCAAACGCTTGAGCGCTTCTTCACGGGCTTTTTCACGGCCCGGGTCTTTCACTTCAGCGCCTTGGCCGCTGTTGAGGTGTTTTTCCAAATCGGCTTCGCGGGTGCGCAAAGCAGCATACGGGCTGCCTTCGGCGGTGTCGTCAACCAGCAAATCTGGCACGATGCCTTTGGCTTGGATCGATCTTCCGTTGGGCGTGTAGTAACGGGCTGTGGTGATTTTGAGTGCGGTGTCCGCGCCGAGTTGGCGAATGGTTTGTACCGAGCCTTTGCCAAAGGTTTGGCTGCCCAACAGCACCGCACGTTTGTGGTCTTGCAATGCGCCGGCCACAATTTCGCTGGCAGAGGCTGAGCCCTCGTTCACCAGCACCACCAGAGGCACTTTTTTGTAGAAGTTTTGTGTTTTTCTGGCCAAGTTGCTGACCGTGTCTTGACCGCCGCGGCGCAGATAGTAATCAGGCGCGGCCTTGAAAGTGAATTTGCTTTCTTCCAATTGGCCGTTGGTAGACACCACGGTCACGTTGTCTGGCAAAAACACAGCTGAGATGGCCACAGCGGCATCGAGCAAACCGCCGGGATCATTGCGGAAATCGAGTACCAAGCCTTTCATTTTGGGGTCTTGTTTGTACAACTCTTCGAGTTTGCGGGTCAGGTCATCGACCGTGCGTTCTTGGAACTGACTGACACGCACCCAGCCGTAACCGTTTTCGATCATTTTGCTTTTGACGCTGACGGTTTTGATTTCCTCGCGGATGATGGTCACAGGGAAAGTGCGGTTTTCGTCTTTGCGAAAGATGGTGAGTACAACCTTGGTTTTGGGCTCACCGCGCATGCGTTTGACTGCATCATTGAGCGTCATGCCTTTGACCACGGCATCGTCGATTTTGGTGATCAGGTCGCCAGGCTTGAGCCCAGCCCGGTCAGCGGGTGAGCCTTCGATCGGCGACACCACTTTGACCAAACCTTCTTCTTGCGAAATTTCAATGCCCACACCGACGAATTTGCCTGTCGTGCCTTCGCGGAATTCTTTGTAGGATTTTTTGTCGAAATATTGGGAATGCGGGTCAAGGCTGGCCACCATGCCAGAGATGGCGTCGTTGATCAGTTTTTTCTCATCAACGGGCTCGACATAATCGGACTTGACCATGCTGAAAACCGCAGCCAATTGCTGCAGTTCTTCCAGTGGCAACGGCGTCATGTTGGCGCGGGCCACGGTTTGAAGCGAGAACGTGGTGAGCGCGCCCGTGAGTGCGCCCACTGTCAACCAACCTGCGATTTTGAGTTTCTGACCCATATAAGTCCTGCCCATGTTTGACGCCCGCTGACGTGGCGATTTAGGTAGATAGTCTACTGCCTATAGGCCGCTGCTTGTGGCCTCTGCGGGGCATAACCCCTGCGTCATGCGCCAAAACCATGCCAGGGATTGTTCACAGGTAGTAATGCTGGATTGGGCGCAAATCTGCATCCAATTCATAGACCAAAGGTACTCCATTGGGTATGTTCAAGCCGACGATGTCTTGGTCAGAGATGCCGTCCAAATATTTGACCATGGCACGGATGGAGTTGCCATGCGCGCTGATCAGAACGCGTTTGCCGCTGCGCATCGCGGGTGCAATCGCGTCGTTCCAAAACGGCATGACCCGTTCGATGGTGTCTTTGAGGCATTCGGTAAGCGGCACTTGGCCCGGTTGCAATTTGGCGTAACGCAAATCGTGGCGTTCGCATCGGGCGTCGTCTGGGCGCAAAGCCGGTGGCGGCACGTCGTAACTGCGCCGCCAGGCCAACACTTGTGCATCACCGTATTTTTCTGCGGTTTCGGTTTTGTTCAAACCTTGGAGCGCACCGTAATGTCGCTCGTTCAAGCGCCAGTGGTGGGCAACCGGTAACCAACTGCGCTCCATGCTGTCCAAGGCATGCCACAGGGTGTGAATGGCTCGCCTCAGCATGCTCGTGTAGCCCAAATCAAAATCGAATCCGTGGTTTTTGAGAGTGAGGCCTGCTTGTTTGGCCTGCGCCACGCCGGTGGCGGTCAATTCAACATCGGTCCAACCGGTAAACCGGTTTTCCAGGTTCCACAGCGATTCGCCGTGGCGTATGAGTACGAGTTTGTGCATGAAAGAGAAACCTTGCCAATGAAAACAATTGAAAAGGATTCTAGAATGCCCCACTTCTGTCAGAAGGGTTTAGCGCGTGAATTTTTTAATCGATAACTGGATGTTGGTGTCTGTTGCTGTGATTTCCGGCACTGCATTGTTGCTTCCTGCGTTACAGGCCATGGGCGCACCCGGGCTGACGCCTACACAAGCGGTGTTGTTGATCAACCGCGAAAAAGCCCATGTGGTCGATGTGCGAAGCGCAGAAGAATTTGCCAGCGGACATTTGATCGGTGCTCGCCATGTAGCGGTGGAAAATATCGCTGCTGAACTTGCCAAAGCCGTGCCCGACAAAAAACGGCCTTTGATACTGGTGTGTGCCAGCGGCATGCGATCCCAAAAAGCCCAGCGCATTGCCCTGCAAATGGGTTATGAAAAAGTCCATAGTTTGGGCGGCGGATTGAAAAATTGGCAAGATGCCAACTTGCCACTGGAAAAAACCGCTTGAACCTGCCCATCACAACCATGCCACCCGTCAAGATGTACACCACCGCAGTTTGTCCTTACTGCACCCGCGCCAAACATTTGTTGAAAGCCCGCGGTGTGTCTCATATTGAGGAGGTGCGTATCGATTTGTCCGATCAGGAACGTGACCGCATGATGGCTTTGACCGGCAGGCGCACGGTTCCGCAAATTTTTATCGGTGATGTGCACATAGGCGGTTGTGACGATTTGATGGCGTTAGACAGCCGTGGCGGTCTGCTGCCGCTGTTACAAGCGAGCTGAGATAATCTATTTTTTTAACCTAACCCGCTCAGGCCTTGCCGCACAGCGGGTTTTTCTTGTCAGGAAAAGCCAACATGGCAGACAACCTCGAACCCGTATTTCTTATCCAGCGTGTCTATCTCAAAGACATGTCCTTGGAACAACCCAATTCCCCCGCTATTTTGTTGTCCCAAGACCAACCAGCGGTCGATATCCAAATTGGCTTGGATTCTGAGCAAGTAGCTGATGGCGTCTACGAGATCACCGTCACCGCCACCGTCACCGCCAAAATCAACGAACAAACCATGTTTTTGGTGGAAGCCAAGCAAGCGGGTATTTTTGAAATCCGCCACATGCCAGAAGGCCAGTTACAACCCATCACGGGCATTGCTTGTCCGCAAATCATTTACCCCTATTTGCGCAGCAACGTCGCTGACGTGATTCAGCGTGCTGGGTTCCCGCCGGTGCACATGGCTGAAATCAATTTCCAAGCCATGTACGACCAGCAGCAGCGCATGAAAGCTGAGCAACAACTGCAGTGAATTTATTGATCGCCGGTGCTGGCGCCTGGGGCACGGCGCTGGCCATCCAAGCCAGTCAAAGACACACGGTCACCTTGTGGGCCAGGCAGATAGACCATGTGCAAGACATGGTTCACCAGCGTATCAACCATCGCTATTTGCCCGGTATCGCACTCCCCGATTCGATCGCGCTCAGCAATGCTCCTCTGCACCAACTCTTGCCTTCGACAAACTTGGTGTTGCTGGCGGTGCCCATGGCCTCGTTGCGTGGCTTACTGACGGATTTAGCCACATGCGCATCGCACGCACCGGTGGTCTGGTTATGCAAAGGATTTGAAGCCACTCAAAGCCTCAGCGCAGATGTACCTTCCCATGGCTTGCTGGCGCACGAAGTGCAACAGCAAGTGGCCAGCCATTTGCATGCGGGCGTGTTGAGTGGGCCGAGTTTTGCCCAAGAGGTGGCCTCGGGTTTGCCTGCTGCATTGGTCGCTGCCAGCCAGCATGCCCATGTCCGCGATGCCTTGGTGCAAGCGTTTCACGGCGGCAGTTTGCGGATTTATGGCAATGACGATGTCGTCGGTGTGGAAATCGGGGGCGCTGTCAAAAACGTCATGGCCATTGCCACCGGTTTGTGCGATGGTCTTCAATTGGGCATGAACGCGCGGGCTGCCTTGGTCACACGCGGTTTGGCAGAAATGACCCGTTTAGGTATGGCCATGGGAGCACGAGCAGACACGTTCATGGGTTTGAGTGGTTTGGGCGATTTGGTGCTCACCGCCACCGGCGATTTGTCACGCAACCGCCAAGTGGGCATGGGGTTGGCGCAAGGGCAGTCATTGCCAGAGGTGCTGCAGGCGCTCGGCCATGTCGCAGAAGGTGTTTACAGCGCTCGGACGGTGGTGCAACGTGCCCATGGGTTGGGCGTTGAAATGCCGATTGCACAAGCGGTGGTGTCGGTGCTGGAAGGCAAGGTCAATGCCCGCGATGCCGTGGCTGCGTTGATGGGGCGCGGTGCCAAGGGTGAATAATCGCCAGCGCGTTTTTGGAACAAGGGTGGCGCTGTCAAGTGAACGACAACAGGCTCAAACTTCTGCGTTGTCAATCAGTCGCGTCGTGCCCAATTTGGCCGCGCCCAACACCACCATGGCTTGGTCAGACAGTTGGGTGACCGCAGACAAATCGTGGGCATGGCGCAAAGTGACGTAGTCGGGTTGCCAACCTCTGTGGCGCAGCGATTGCATCGCATGGTTTTCTGCAGCAGCGACATCTAGCGAACCCGTTGTTTTGGCAGCGCGTGCCGCTTGCGCCAAGCTGCGCAATGCCAAGGAGAGTTGGACCGCTTCTGTGCGCTCTGTCGGGCTGAGGTAGCCATTGCGTGAACTCAACGCCAACCCGTCTGGCGCTCGGGTGGTGGTACCGGTGACGATCTCGATGGGCATGGCCAATTGCTGCACCATGTGTTTCAAAATCAATTGCTGTTGGTAATCTTTTTGGCCAAACACAGCAACTCCGGCACCGCCATTGAACACGCAATGAAAGAGCTTTAGCACCACGGTGCAAACACCGGTGAAAAAACCGGGTCTGAATTCGCCTTCCAAAATATCGGCTAACGTGGGATCGGGTTGCACTTTGAAGGTTTGCGGTTGCGGGTAGAGCGTGGATTCATCCGGCGCGAACAACACGTCACAACCATGCGTTTGTAATTGTTGACAGTCGCTGTCGAAGGTTCGCGGATAACTGGCGAAATCCTCATGGGGCAAAAACTGCAAGCGATTGACGAAGATGCTGGCCACTGTCACGTCACCCAAAGGCTTGGCCAAGCGCAATAAATTCACATGGCCTTCGTGCAGATTGCCCATGGTGGGCACAAAAACGGGTTTGTTAAAAGCAAAGAGATGGTGGCGCAACTCGTCCACCGTGCGCGCAATCAACATGAAAGACTTACCAAGCGTGCAGTTCGTTGACGGGGAAGCGTTTTTCTTTGACGGACTGAACAAACGCTTGCATGGCACCCAGCACACTGCCCGTCTCAGCCATGAAATTGTGGGCGAATTTAGGCACCTTGCCTTGTGTGACACCCAGCATGTCGTGCAACACCAAAATTTGCCCTGCGGTGTCCACACCCGCTCCAATGCCTATCGTGGCGCAACTGGTCAGTGCGCGGGTGATTTCGCCAGACAAGGACGCAGGCACCATTTCCAGCACCAAAGCTTGTGCACCTGCATTTTGCAATTGCAAAGAATCTTGCATCAGTTGCTGCGCCGCAGACTCTGTGCGCCCTTGCACACGGTAGCCGCCCAAGGTGTTGACGCTTTGCGGCGTCAATCCGATATGGCCACACACAGGGATGCCTCGGGTCACCAAAAACTCCACGGTCGGCGCCAACCATGCACCGCCTTCTAACTTGACCATGTGTGCCCCGGCTTGCATCAACACACTGGCGCTGCGAAAGGCTTGTTCGGGCGTGGCGTAGCTGCCAAACGGCATGTCACCCAATACCAATGGACGACCGTTTTGTTTTTGCAGACCCCGTACCACGCATTCAACGTGGTAGCGCATGTCATCCAAAGTGACCGGCAAGGTGCTGTTGTGTCCTTGGCAAACCATGCCCAAAGAATCGCCTACCAGAATGATGTCGACCCCGGCCAAATCGGCAACCGCTGCAAAGCTGGCGTCATAGGCGGTGAGCATGCTGATTTTTTCGCCATCGGCCAGCATTTTCATCAGGCTGTGCAGGGTCATGGCAGGGCGTTTGCCGGCGGGGGGCGCTGAGGGCTGGACGCTCATGGCGGTGTTTCCTTTGGTGGAGAGATGTCAATGGGTAGGCGCGTAGGCCAAACGGACATAAATGGGGGCGTAGGCCTCGGCTTGGGTGATGTCCACCAGCATTTCTTTGGCCAGTTCCAGCAAGGCAATGAACGTGACCAGCAACACGGGCACGCCCAAGGCAGGGTCAAACAGTTGGTCAAATTCTACAAAGCGTTGGCCTTGGAGTTTTTTCAGCACGATGCTCATGTGCTCACGCACGGACAATTCTTGGCGACTGATTTTGTGGTGTTGAACCAATTTGGCCCGTCGCAAAATGTCGGCCCACGCGGCTTGCAAGTCAGGCACGTCTACATGCGGAAAACGCGGTTGCAAGGATTGTTCAATGTAAACCTGCGCACGCAAAAAATCGCGACCGTGTTGCGGCACGGCATGCAATCTTGCCGCTGCCAGTTTGAGTTGTTCGTATTCGAGCAATCGACGCACCAATTCGGCTCTGGGATCCTCCGCCTCGGCACCATCGGCCACTTTTTTGGGCGGCAGCAACATGCGGGACTTGATCTCAATCAACATGGCCGCCATCAACAAATATTCAGCGGCCAATTCCAGATTGGTTTTGCGAATTTCCTCGACGTAACTGAGGTATTGACGCGTCAGTCCCGCCATGGGGATGTCCAGAATATTGAAGTTTTGTTTGCGAATCAGATAAAGCAGTAAATCCAGTGGACCTTCAAATGCTTCGAGAAAAATTTGCAGTGCATCCGGCGGGATGTACAAATCCTGCGGCATGGCAAACAAGGGTTCGCCGTATAAGCGTGCCACCGCCACATGGTCAATCACCGACGGCATGTGTGGCAAATCAGCATTAGGGCCGCTGGGCCAGTGGGGCACGGTCGGGGCAGTCACTTGGGGGTCGAACTCAAGTACACATACGGTTTTTGTGCCACCCGAGCGTCTTTGAATTCAGCTTGCTCTTGGCGGTTGACCCGCTTGTCCCACCACATAGCGCGTGCTTGGCGCTGCTCGGCCTCAAGCGTGGGCTTGGCAGCTTTGAGTTGTTGCAAAAACGCGGTGGTTTCAGAGGTGTAGGCGGGGCGACTGAACAGGGACATGGCTGGCTGGTCTTTCTAAAGTGAGAATTCTACCCAGTGGGCACATCCGTCACCATGCATACCGTGTGGCAGTCCGCAGTGACATCATGGATTTGTCATGCATGCTGTCATTGGGAGGCGGTTCACTGGTTGGTCGGCCAGTGCAAGCGTGCACCGTATTTACGCTCAAAGTCGCTGATGTCTTGTGGGCGGTCCAAGTCTGTGGTGAAGTGGAGGTTATTGCATTCGTGGCGGTGGGTGCGTTCGGCATGGTGTTGACGCCACTCTTTACAGCCCCATTGGCTGTCGCCAGAAAGAATCTCAGCGCGGGCGGTGGCGCTCAGCAACACTGGGTTGCCGGGCTGTCCATGCACCCAAGGAAACAGCATCTCGGTGCCCGCCGGTCGCTTCATGAACACTTGCACCAGCATGTCTATGTCGGACGCATTCACCAAGGGTTGGTCTGCCAGCGCCATCACCACCAACGCTGTGTTGGGGGAAATGGCTTGCAAGCCCAATCGCTGCGATGACACCAAACCTTGACCGGGGTCCGGATTGAGCACGCTGTCAACAGGCAAACCCTCGATGGCCGCACCGATGTCAACGGCATAGTGACCGAGAACGACCACCAGTTGTGACACGCCAGCTTGCAGCAAGTGGTTGACCATGCGTTTGATCAACGGTTGACCATCCAGTTGCAACAAGGATTTGGGCTTGTGACCCATGCGTGAACCCGCACCTGCTGCCAACAAGACGGCGCCGATGCGCACGGTTGTATTCATGAGGCCTGGCAATCAGCGAACGCGCATGCCCGGCTGGGCGCCTGGCCAAGGGTTGAGCACATAAATGCCAGGCCGCGCTTTTTCATCGGTGTGCGAAGCCGCGAGCACCATGCCTTCAGAGACGCCAAATTTCATTTTGCGCGGCGCCAAGTTGGCGACCATGACCGTGAGTTTGCCGATCAGGTCTTCGGGCTTGTACGCGCTGGCAATGCCGCTGAACACATTGCGCATGCGGCCTTCGCCGACATCCAGCGTCAAGCGCAGCAGCTTGGTGCTGCCTTCCACGGGTTCGCAGTTGACGATCATGGCGATGCGCAAATCGATCTTGGCGAAATCGTCGATGGAGATGACGGGGGCGATTTCCTCGCCGCCGGGGATTGATAAATTGGGGTCTGGCAAATTGGGGTCAGATACCGACAAATCGGTATCTGACCCCAATTTGTCTGACCCCAATTTCAATTTGTCCGGCACTTCAAACAAAGCGTCCAACATTTTTTCGTCGACGCGTTGCATCAAATGGGTGTAATTCCCAATCGTGTGTCCCGCACCCAAGGGCTTGGCTGCATTGGAAAAAGTCATGGGTGCAATCTGTAAAAAAGTTTCCACCTGCGCGGCGAGTTGCGGCAGCACGGGTTTGAGCATGGCACTCAGCACACGAAACGCTTCTATGCAGGTGCTGCACACTTCTTGCAGGCGAGCTTCCTTGCCCTCTTGCTTGGCAAGCTCCCAAGGTTTGTTGGCGTCGACAAATTCATTCACACGATCCGCCAGCGCCATGGCGTCGCGCAAAGCTTTGGCGTAATCACGTTGGTCAAACAAGTCGGCAATTGCAGCCAATCCGTTTTGCAGTTGCGCAAGCAATGCCTGGCCATCGGCGCTCACCGCACCCAGCTTGCCTTCAAATCGCTTGCTGATAAAGCCGGCCGCACGCGAAGCGATATTGATGTACTTACCGACCAAATCACTGTTGACCCGCGCCATGAAATCGTCGGCGTTGAAGTCAATGTCTTCGTTGCGCCCGTTGAGTTTGGCCGCCAGGTAATAGCGCAGCCACTCGGGGTTCATGCCGAGCTTGAGGTATTTCAACGGGTCAAGGCCGGTGCCACGGCTTTTGCTCATCTTCTCGCCGTTGTTGACCGTGAGAAAACCATGCACGAAAACTTTGTCCGGGGTTTTGCGGCCGCTGAATTTCAATATCGCCGGCCAGAACAAAGTGTGAAACGTGACGATGTCTTTGCCAATGAAATGGTATTGCTCAACGTCTGGCGATGCGATGTAGTCGTCGAAACTTTCGCCGCGTTTGTCCAACAGGTTTTTGAGCGATGCCAAATAGCCGATGGGCGCATCCAGCCAGACATAAAAATATTTGCCGGGTGCGTCCGGTATTTCAATGCCGAAGTAAGGCGCATCGCGGCTGATGTCCCAGTCACCTAAGCCTTCGCTGGTCGTGCCGTCCGGATTGCTGCGCACGCTGAACCATTCCTTCACTTTGTTTGCCACCTCGGGCTGCAAGTGCTTGCCGTTTTGCGTCCAGTCTTGTAAAAACTCCACGCAACGCGGGTCCGACAATTTGAAGAAGAAATGCTCTGCTTGCTTGAGAACCGGAGTGGCGCCACTCAAGCCTGAGTACGGGTTTTTCAAATCCGTGGGCGCATACACCGCGCCACAGTTTTCGCAGTTGTCGCCATACTGGTCTTTGGCGCCGCATGTCGGGCATTCGCCTTTGATGAACCGGTCCGGCAAGAACATATTTTTCTCGGGGTCGAAAAATTGTTCAATCGTTTTGCGTTCGATCAAACTGCCGCCTTTGTCAGCGGGCAAGTCGCGCAGATCGCGGTATATCTGTTGCGCCAATGCATGGTTTTCCGGCGCATCGGTGGAATGCCAATTGTCAAAACCGATATGAAAGCCGTCCAGGTACTGCGAACGACCGGCGGCAATATCCGCGACAAACTGCTGCGGAGTTTTGCCTGCTTTTTCCGCAGCGATCATGATGGGCGCGCCGTGCGTGTCATCGGCGCAGACAAAATTCACCGCGTGACCTTGCATGCGTTGGAACCGGACCCAGATATCCGCTTGTATGTATTCCATCATATGACCAATGTGGAAGTTACCGTTGGCATAGGGCAAGGCGGTGGTGACAAACAGGCGACGCTGGCTCATAAGCAAGGATGAATTAGGCGGTGAATCAAGGATTTTATGCGCCAAGGCTTTTTGCCCGTGCCTTGCTCGGCCGAATGAACCTTGGCCATGGGTTGGCGGCTTGTGCGGTCTTGTGGCGAGCGGGCGGGTGTACAACGGCCTCTTGGCTAGACTAGACGGTTTTCGCTGTAACCATTGGGAGAAGACATGGCTGTGACCGAACAAGACATCAACACCGCATTGCAAACGGTGGTGGACCCGTTGACCGGTCAAGATTTTGTGGCGGCCAAAGCCATCAAAAATATGCAAATACAAGCGGGTGCAGTCAGTTTTGATCTGGTCTTGGGCTACCCCGCCAAAAGTTTGTGGGCGTCGTTTCAACAACAGTTAGAACATGTCGTCGGTCAATTGCCCGGGGTCAGTTCGGTTCGTGTGCATGTGAGCAGCCAGGTGGTGGCTCACGCTGCGCAACCCGGCGTGGCTTTGTTGCCGCAAGTCAAAAACATCATTGCGGTCGCATCCGGCAAGGGCGGTGTGGGCAAATCCACCACTGCCGCCAATTTGGCCCTGGCCTTGGCCGCCGAGGGTGCAAGTGTGGGTTTGCTGGATGCAGACATTTACGGCCCCAGCCAGCCCATGATGATGGGTTTGTCAGGTCGCCCGGAAAGTACGGACGGCAAAACCATGCAGCCCTTGGAAAGCCACGGCGTGCAGGTGATGTCCATTGGGTTTTTGGTGGCGCAAGACCAGGCCATGGTGTGGCGAGGTCCGATGGCTACCCAAGCTTTAGAACAATTGCTGCGTCAAACCCAGTGGCGTGATTTGGATTACCTGATCATTGACATGCCGCCCGGTACCGGCGATATACAGCTGACATTGAGTCAACGCGTACCGTTGACCGGTGCGGTGATTGTCACCACGCCACAAGACATTGCCTTGATCGACGCCATGAAGGGCATTCGGATGTTTCAAAAAGTGGGTGTGCCGATTTTGGGCATTGTGGAAAACATGGCGGTCCATGTGTGCAGCCAATGTGGCCATGCAGAACCCATTTTTGGCGTGGAGGGCGGCAAAAAAATGGCCCAAGCAGAGGGCATGGCTTACTTGGGGGCGTTGCCGTTGAGCATGGCGATTCGGGTGCATGCCGACAGCGGATTGCCAACGGTGGTCGCTGAGCCCGACAGCGAGGTGGCGGGTATTTATAAATCCGTTGCCCGCCAGTTGGCAGTCAAGGTGGCCGCCAAAGCCAAAGATTTTTCGTCCAAATTCCCAACCATCAAAGTATCTCAAGACACTTGAATTGACCAAGTCAGCTCATGGGATCTGGGGTACTCGGTCGATCAATGGCTGTCAAGGCACCAAGCGCGATGAACCGTTGTATCGGTTGGCTTGCACTGGGATCACATAGCGGTGTGAATGGGTCAGCACATGCAACAGGCCCCGGGTTCGCTGGCGCATGATGATGTCGCCAATTTGCGAAAACGCATGCTGGATTTTGGCCAGTTGCTCGGTGTCGATAGAGCTGGACAAATGGCCGATGAAGAAATTTTCGGTTTGCGACAGCAGATCTCGGTTGACCGTAGAGGGTGACTGGGTGCTATACACAATACCGATGTTGAATTTGGCCCCCTCTTTGGCGAACCGCGAATAGACATCGATCGTGTTGCCCGCATTGGGCGGGAAAATCATGTGGGCTTCTTCAAAATAAATTTGAATGAAGTTGTTGTTCAAGGTGTTGGATACGAATTTGCTTTCTTGCTCTCGGAAAACAGCCTCTGACAAACTGCGGCTGAAGTAGCGGATGATTTGCTCGTTGGCGCTGCCCAAGTCCAAAATGACGGTTTCGCCCTGGGCGAGTTTGTAGAGAATTTCAGCCACAAAGTCACCGGCTTCAGGCGAATGGAATTGCAAGCACGGGCGCAGCACAAACGGGCTGTAGCCAATCGGCGGGAACATGAAACTGATCATGATCTCTTCATCGCTGTCGAAAATGAATTGGCCGTTGCGACGCAAACTGGGGTCGTTTTGGTAGGACTGGCTAAAACGTGCCACCACACTGATTTCGGTCACCATGTCTGCAAATGTGGTGGGCAAGGGTGGCGGCGGTGAATTGCGTATCGCTTGGTAGGCAGACAAACGAAGCAGTTGCGGAAAGCTGGGGTTGAATGGCTGGGTGATGCCAATCGCTTCCATGCGGTTTTGCAGCCTTTGCGGGTTGACTTCGAAGCCGCAGATGTCGAGCAAGGTCCAAAACAGCATGACTTTGCGCGCGCGGTTGCCAATTTTGCGCTCCGAATCGTGTTCGGTTCTGCCAAGATTAGGCAGGCGGCAAGTCAATAACCTGGCGACATATTCGGATTCGGCGGTCGCAGGCGGAAGCAATTCGCGCATGACGCTGAGTGCTTCAAAAGTGCGTTCGTAAAAGTTAAACCGCAGTAACTTGGGCGCTTCCGATTGCACACCGCGCGGGGTGAGGAAGTACGACGTGCATCTGTCTGGGTAGGCCGACGCAATCGCGTCAAATCCGTCTTGCGGGTTGCTGTTGGCGTATTCGCCGTTGACGTCAAAAATCAACTGGCCGACATTGCGTTGCTCCTTGGTCACATCGAGCATGCCTTGCACCACCAACTTGACCACATTGGATTTACCCATGCGGGTTTTGCCAAACATGGCGGTGCGTTTGCCCCGTATGTCCATCATGGAAATATAGACCGGTTCTTTGTTAGCCAGGTAGCTTTCGTTTTCACTGGGCCTGAGCAGGCCAAAGTCTATGCGGTGCTCCGGGTTGAGCATGCCGTTGAGAATCAAGTCCATGACCTTGGTGTCGGGTCGAAACAAATGAAACACCACAGCAGGGCTGATTTGTCCGACGTCGGATGAAAAATTGACACCCGCACCTGGGTCTGCACTGCCTTCAAACGTGCCCATGATTTCGCACTCAAGCAGGAAAAATAAACTTTTCATCAATTCGGTGTCATCTGTACCGTGGGCAGTGCCGTCTTGGGGTTTGGGTGCGCGGTTTTTGATACTGTTGTTGATGATGACTTGGCTCATGCCAAACAGGTGACTGCTTTGATCGGGAACCCCTTTGGATTTATTGACTCGCAGCAAGTAAATGATTTCTGTGTTGAGGTTCTCCGGGCTGGGGTAACCAATCACATGCTGGTAAATATTGGTTTTCAAAGCAATCAAAAAGCTGCCCTGCACCAAGGTGGCCCGTTGGTCATTGGGAAAGCCCTGAGACACCAAGAAATCGATACGTTGCTCGCCTAAGTCAATGCCTTGTCCAAGGTAGTGTGAAGGGAGGATGGACTCGGGGGAAATGATGTTGAGATGGGTCATGAAAATGAAGAGTTAATTTTTATACATACATTCGTTATGCTTACTTAAATGCTCAAAAAAATCAATACTTAAAAGTCTGCAATATTTGCCGTGCGTAACGTTCTCGCTTCCACGGCGTGGCCGCGTTGTACGCACCCAAGCCTTGTGTGTTGTAGCCCAGTCGGGCAAAGTTGTTGGACAAAATCCACGCGGCGATCAACACATTCACACAGGGATCGAACAAATCTTGTTCCTGCAGACCGTGCCTAGCCAGCATAGGCAACCAAGCCGAATTGATTTGCATCAACCCGATATCACGCGTGCCGTTGCGGTTGTGGTTGATCGCCGTGGTGCGCCCGCCCGATTCGTGTTTGGCGATGGCGATAAGCAAGGCTGTGGGGACGTTGTAGCGTTGCGAAGCTTCTTTGAAGCAGTGGCTGTGGGCGCAGGTGCCCAGCAAACCCAAGAACAGCATCCATACACATTTCAT
>Ga0192647_100270_pt1 | contig 35639 bp, 29 predicted proteins | sample LauGreFa1BDMLBSN_2_FD_133046 | JGI IMG/M metagenome (GOLD analysis project Ga0192647, IMG submission 133046) | Freshwater lake microbial communities from Lake Michigan, USA - Fa13.BD.MLB.SN - reassembly | ecosystem: Environmental > Aquatic > Freshwater > Lake | place: Lake Michigan, USA... | reverse complement strand
CGATGCCGACACCGTCATGCAACAGCTGCAAACCGATTCACAGCAACGCACGGACGATAAGGCGGCAGCCGAAAAAGCCAATGCAGGCACTGCCGATGAACAAGAAGACCCCATGGCACGCATGCTGGAGTCTATGAAGGAAGAGCAAGGCAAGAAGCCTTGATTGGCCGAGCCCCAGCCTGCGCGTGCGTGGGCAGGGGCTGTATCTTCGCTATTGCTTCCTGGCTTTACGTTTCGACCAGACATAAAAAAACCCCGCCAAGGCGGGGTTTTTTTGGACCGAAAATCTTTGAAGGGATTACAGCTTTTGCGATTGCATGAAGTCGTCCATAGCCGCTTCAGACAGGCTGAACCACAGATTACCATCGCGGCGGTAAGCGGAGTAGTCAGCGTAGATTTTTTTCCAGGCGGGGTTGGTGTCGCTCAGTTCGGCGTAAATGTCCGTAGCCGATTTGAAAGCCGCTGCCAAAACGTCTTTGGGGAAACGCTGCAGCTTGGCGCCTTGACCGAGCAGGGTTTTGAGTGCCGGCATGTTGCGCATGTCGTACTTGGCTTGCATATCGGTGTGCGCATAGGCTGCGGCGCACTCCACAATGGCTTTGTACTCGGAGGACAGGCCTTCGTAGGCTTTTTGGTTCACGTACAGCGACAATTGTGGACCCACTTCCCAGAAACCGGGGTAGTAGTAGTTTTGCGCCACTTTGTTCAGGCCTAGCTTCAGGTCGTCATACGGGCCGACCCATTCGGCGGCGTCGATCGTGCCTTTTTCCAGGGCTTGATAAATCTCGCCGCCCGGAATGTTCTGGGGCACCACGCCCAAGCGCTCGAGCACCTTGCCGGCAAAACCACCGCAGCGGAACTTCAGGCCTTTGAGGTCATCCACACTTTTGATCTCTTTGCGGAACCAACCGCCCATTTGCACGCCGGTGTTGCCCATGGGGAAGTTGACGATACCGACTTTAGCGAAATGCTCGCGGAAGAGCTTCAGGCCATTGCCTTCATACATCCAGGCGGTCATCTGGCGGCTGTTCAGGCCGAAGGGCACTGCACAGTCCAGCGCGTAAGTGGGGTCTTTGCCGAAGAAATAGTAAGAGGCGGTGTTGGCCATTTCGATGGTGCCATTCGACACGCCGTCCAACACGCCAAAGGCGGGCATCAACTCGCCAGCCGCATGGGTGCTGATGGTGAACTTACCACCGCTCAACTCGCCCACCTTTTTCGCGAACACGTCGCACACGCCAAACAGCGTATCCAGCGCTTTGGGGAAGCTGGAAGCACAGCGCCAACGCAAAGTAGCCTGTGCATGAACTGCGGGTGCAGCACCCGCCGCCAACACGCCCGCGATGCCGGCATTTTTAATAATCGAACGACGATCCATAGTTAACTCCATTGAAGGGTGAAAGAAATTCAGGCCATCAGAAGGCCGTACGTCACCGTATGACCTGCCAATACGTCCAAGCGCGATTGTAGGAAGGCTTTAGGCCACTTTAAGCCGCTTTAGACAGGGGTTTTCCCTTGGAAGCCTGTGCTAATAGCCCTGCAAACCGGGTACCGATGGCCGCTTCGATGCCCGCAGCATCCAGGCCGTGCATGGCCATGAGCTTGCCCGGGTCGCCGTGTTCGATAAACAGGTCGGGCAGGCCCAGGCTCAGCACCGGCAGCACCATGCCTGCCGCCTGCAAGGCCTCTTGCACCGCGCTACCGGCCCCGCCCATGACGGCAGCGTCCTCTACCGTAACGATAGCCGCATGGCTACGGGCAAGCTCGAGCAATAGTTCTTTGTCCAAAGGTTTGACCCAGCGCATATTGACGGCCGTCAGCCCGAGTTTGTCGGCCACTGCGATCGCCGGGTACAAGAGCGTGCCAAAAGCCAAGATAGCGATGTTTTCGCCGTGCAGGCGAATCTCGCCTTTTCCAAAGGGCAAGCCCACCAAACTTGGCTGTACCGCGACTCCAGCCCCAGCGCCACGCGGGTAGCGCACCGCCACCGGGTGGTTTTGCTCAAAGGCGGAGCTGAGCAACTGGCGGCATTCGTTTTCATCGGCCGGGCAGGCGATGCTCATATTGGGGATGCAGCGCAGGTAGGCAATGTCGTAGTTGCCGGCGTGGGTGGCGCCGTCGGCGCCGACCAGACCGGCGCGATCCAAGGCGAACACCACCGGCAGATTTTGAATCGCCACATCGTGGATCAACTGGTCATAGCCGCGTTGCAAGAAAGTGGAATAAATAGCCAGCACGGGCTTAAGGCCCTCGGTGGCCAGCCCGGCGGCGAAGGTGACCGAGTGTTGCTCGGCAATGCCCACGTCAAAGTAACGCTTGGGGAAGCGTTTTTCAAACTCCACCAGGCCCGAGCCTTCGCGCATGGCCGGAGTAATACCCACCAAGCGTTCGTCCTGCGCCGCCATATCGCACAGCCAGTTGCCAAACACCTGCGTGAACGTGGTTTTGGGCGCGACCGAGGGCTTTTGTATGCCGATCGCCGGGTCGAATTTGCTTGGCCCGTGGTAGGCAATCGGGTCGGCCTCGGCCATTTGGTAGCCCTGCCCTTTACGGGTCACCACATGCAAAAACTGCGGGCCGGTCAGGTGCTTGATGTTCTCTAAAGTGGGAATCAGGGAGTCCAGGTCGTGGCCGTCGATGGGGCCTATGTAATTAAAGCCAAATTGCTCAAACAAGGTGGCCGGTACCACCATGCCTTTGGCGTGCTCTTCGATGCGTTTGGCAAGCTCAAACAAAGTGGGCGCCCCTTTGAGAACGCTTTTACCAACGCTTTTGGCCTTGGCATAAAACTGCCCACTCATCAGTTGCGCCAGATAGCGGTTGAGCGCGCCCACGGGCGGGCTGATGCTCATTTCGTTGTCGTTCAAGATAACCAGCAAGCGGCAATCCTCGACGCCCGCATGGTTCATGGCTTCAAAGGCCATGCCTGCCGTCAAGGCGCCGTCGCCGATCACGGCCACCGAATAACGCTTATCGCCCTGTATCTTGGCGGCCATGGCCATGCCCAAGGCTGCCGAAATAGAGGTGCTGGAGTGCGCGGTGCCGAAGGTGTCGTATTCGCTTTCCGCGCGCTGCGGAAAGCCGCTCAGCCCGCCCAATTGGCGCAGCGTGGACATGCGGTCGCGCCGTCCGGTGAGGATTTTGTGCGGGTAAGTTTGGTGGCCAACGTCCCAGACAAAGCGGTCGCGCGGGGTGTCAAACACGTAGTGCATGGCAATGCTGAGCTCGACGGTACCCAGGTTCGAGCTAAGGTGCCCGCCCGTCTGGGCCACGCTGTGGAGCAAATAGCTGCGCAATTCGTCGGCCACGCGGGGCAGGTCGGAGCGCGGCAGGCGGCGCAGGTCGTGCGGGCTGTTGATTTGCGAAAGCAAGGCGGTCGTGGGCTTGGCGTTATCGGGCATAAGGGTCAAATCGATGAAAAGTGTCAGCTTACGCGTACAAGACGTCTAGGCTATCCGTTTTTACGCAAATGGTAAAGCTTTCAATGGACACGGTGGATCACCATGTCCGCCAGTGCGGCTAAGGCAGAGGTATCGGGCAGGCCGCTGCCCTGTAGCGCGGCATGGGCCTGTGCGGCTAGGGTGGCCGCATACACGCGACTGCGCTCCAGCCCCATCAGCGCCACATAAGTCGGTTTGTCGTGGTCAGCATCCTTGCCCGCCGTCTTGCCCAGGGTGGCCGAATCGGCGGTCACGTCCAGCACATCGTCCACCACCTGGAAGGCCAGGCCAATGGCTTGGCCATAGGCCTCCAAGGCCTGGACGGCCGCCGCTGATGCCGTGCCACACGCCGCGCCCATCATGACGCTCGCTTGCAGTAAAGCGCCCGTCTTGAGCTGGTGCATGTGGCGCAGGCTGTCTTCGGTTAGCGCAAGGCCTACGCTGGCCAAATCAATCGCTTGGCCACCGGCCATGCCGACACGACCCGAGGCCCGGGCCAATATGGCACACAAGCGGGCCTGCACTGCTGGCTCCACGCTTGCGTCCATGGGCGTCAGCACCTCGAAGGCAAGGGTTTGCAATGCGTCCCCCGCCAGCAGCGCCCCGGCCTGGCCAAACTGCACATGCACTGTGGGTTTGCCCCGGCGCAGGACATCGTTGTCCATACACGGCATGTCGTCGTGTACCAAGGAATACGCGTGTATAAGCTCCACCGCGCAGGCCGCGCGGATGGGCGCGGCCTGCGCGCCGCTCGCCGGTGTGCCGCTTACCGCCTCAAAAGCAGCCAGCACCAGCAGGGGCCGCAGGCGCTTGCCGCCGTCCAGCACGGCGTAACGCATAGCATTATTCAAATCAGTCGGGGCGGCCCATGCGCTTTGCGGGGGTGCGTGCGGGGCTAAAAAGTCTTCTAGTGCACGTTCGACCTGGCGCAAGTGCTGCGCCATCCAGGGCTCTAGGGAAAAAGGCATAGGGCTTATGTGCCCTTCCAGGGTTTGATGGCGCCTTGGTCTAGTACTTTGATCTGGTCTTCCACCGCTTGCAGTCGGTCGCGGCAAACTTGTAGCAATTCGGCGCCGCGCTGGTAGCCCGAGAGCAATTGGTCCAGTGGCAAGCCGCCGCTTTCCATACGCTCCACCAAGCCCTCCAGTTCGGCCATGGCCTCTTCATAGGCTGGGGCGACAGCGGTGGCTGCGGTAACTGAACTGGTGGCCTTGGGCATGCAAGCTCCGTGCGCGTTGATCGGAAGTAAAAAATGCCGTCAAATTTTAAGCCACCAGCCCTTGAGGGGAAAAGCCAAATTTTGTGAAATTTACAAGGCTACAATCCCCCTCCCTTACGCCGGAGGCCGTGTTTACGCTGCCACCGGGTTTATTGACAGCGCCTTTTAGGGCGCGCCCTCCCTGTGGGGAGTCTTTAGGTCAGGTCCACCATGTCTGATTTAAGTCTTCAACTGCAGCCGGCCCTGAGCCAACTCCCCGTATCAAGCTACTTTGATCCGTCGCTGTTCGCGCGCGAAATGGAGAGCCTTTTCAAGCCAGGGACACGCTATGTAGGCCACGCACTGAGCGTTCCTGAAGTCGGCGACTACTACGCCCTGCCCCAAGAGCAGGAAGGCCGGGCGCTGGTGCGCAATGCCCATGGCATTGAACTGATTTCCAACGTTTGCCGCCACCGCCAGGCCGTCATGCTCAAAGGCCAGGGCTCTTTGCTCCATGGGGCGGGCAGCGCCGGCGGCAATATCGTCTGCCCCTTGCATCGCTGGACTTACAGCGGAAGCAATCACCCAGGCGGCTTGCCAGCGGGCAAGCTCATAGGCGCACCCCACTTTGCCGCCGACCCTTGCCTGAATTTGAACAACTACCCCTTGCAAGAATGGAACGGCCTCTTGTTTGAAGGCGGTGGCGCCAAGGTGGCTGAGCAAATGGCTGGCCTAGGCCCGCGCGCCGATTTGGACTTTGGCGGCTATGTGCGCGACCGGGTGGAAATGCATGTGTGCAACTACAACTGGAAAACCTTTATCGAGGTGTACTTGGAGGACTACCACGTAGGCCCCTTTCATCCCGGACTGGGTAACTTTGTCACCTGCGACGATTTGCGCTGGGAGTTCAAAGACAACTATTCGGTGCAGACCGTGGGCCCCGGCAGCCGCCTGGGTTCGTCGGACGCCAGTGGCGGCTCGCCGGTCTATGAGCGCTGGCAAAACGCGGTGCTCAATTACCGCAATGGCGTGCCCCCTCCTTATGGGGCGATTTGGCTGACGCTGTACCCGAATATCATGGTTGAGTGGTATCCGCATGTCCTTACCGTTTCCACTCTGCAACCGCTAGGCGTGGACAAAACCCTCAATATGGTGGAGTTTTTCTACCCCGAAGAAATCGCCGCCTTTGAGCGCGAGTTTGTAGAGGCGCAGCAAGCGGCTTACATGGAGACTTGCGTGGAAGACGATGAAATCGCCGAGCGCATGGATGCCGGGCGTAAAGCCTTGTTGGCGCGCGGTGACAACGAAGTAGGCCCCTACCAAAGCCCGATGGAAGACGGCATGCAGCACTTCCACGAGTGGTACCGCAAACGCATGGGCGATGTGAGCGCGGCTGCTGCATGAGTTTTGCCCGCAGCGGCGGCAGCGCCTGGCAGGCGCTGTGGATGGTGTTGGCCTCCTTCCTGTTTGCCACCATGGCAGTTGGGGTGAAGTCGGCCTCCAATAGCTTTACCACCTTCGAAATTATTTTTTACCGTGGCTTAGTTAGCGTCATCTTCATGGCGGTGGTGGTACGGGCACGTGGCGCCAGTTTGCGCACGCCCGTGCCCATGATGCACCTTACCCGCAGCGGCGTGGGCGTGCTGTCGCTGGGCTCGTGGTTTTATGCGATCGCCCATTTGCCCTTGGCCACGGCCATGACGCTGAACTATATGAGCGGCGTTTGGGTAGCGGCCTTTATTCTGGGCGGCGCCTTACTTTACGGACAGGCTGAAAAACAAGGCGCGCTGATGGGCACGGTAATGCTGGGCTTTGTCGGCGTGGTGATGACGTTGCGCCCCACCATCGACCACAACCAATTGTTCGCTGGCCTGATCGGCCTGCTATCGGGCATAGGCGCGGCCTTGGCCTATATGCAGGTCACGGCGCTGGGCAAAGCGGGCGAGCCCGAAGAGCGCACGGTGTTTTATTTTTCGGTGGGCACGGCGGCAGTCGGCGCAGTGGGCATGTTGTTCACCGACATGACGCCCTGGAGCGCGGTCAGCCCGCACGATGCGGCCTGGCTGGTACCGATAGGCGTCCTGGCCGCACTGGGCCAATGGTGCATGACCCGCGCCTACCGCAAAGGCGCCACGCTGGTGGTGGCCAGCATGCAGTACTTTGGCATTGTGTTTGCCAGCATGTACAGCTTGCTGCTGTTTGGTGACCACATCGCCCCACTGGGTTGGGCGGGCATTGCGGTGATTTTGGCCAGCGGCGTGCTGTCCACTGCGCTGCGTGCGCGGGCGCTGCCCGATACGCCGGCGGAGGAACATTAAGGCGCAAGGGTTGCCGCAAGCCCTGCGCTACAGTCAACGCCATCCTCCCGAGCAAACTTCACTACGGCGCTCGCCGTTTACGCCATGTACACCACATTGATTTCTGCCGAACAACTGCTGCAACTACAGCAAGCCACGACGCCACTGATGGTGTTTGATTGCAGTTGCGAGCTGACCCGCAACGATGCCGGGGGCGAGATGTTTGCGCAAAGCCATATTGCAGGCGCCGTGTTTGCGGATCTGGACCGCACACTCAGCGCCAAAGGGGACCGGGAAAGCACGGGCGCGCAAAGCGGCGGGCGCCACCCTTTGCCACCGCGCGAGACCGTGGCGCAGTGGCTGCGTGATGTGGGTTTTAGGCAGGGTATGCAGGCCGTGGTCTATGACCGCCAAGGCTCGAGTTTTTGCGGGCGCTTGTGGTGGATGCTCCAATGGCTGGGGCACGATGCCGTGGCGGTGCTAGACGGCGGGCTGAACGCGTGGGCGGCGGCAGGCGGCAGTACCGAAAGTGGTGCGATGCAGGCACTGCCAGTGCAGCAAGCTGGAGACTTTGCGCTACGCGAATCGCTAGTGACGTTGCTGCAAGCCGAGCAAGTGTTGCAAAGCCTGGGGCGCGCGACGCAAACGATTGTGGATGCGCGCGCGAACCCGCGCTTTAAAGGCGAGGTCGAACCCTTGGACCCGGTGGCCGGGCATATTCCGGGTGCCTTGAACCGCCCGTTCAATCTGAACTTGGATGCCGATGGCAAATTCAAACCGGCAGCGCTATTGCGTTCTGAGTTTGAAGCGCTGCTAGGTGCGCGTGGGATAGAGACCGTGGTGCACCACTGCGGCAGCGGGGTGACCGCCATTCCCAACATCCTGGCGATGCAAATCGCCGGGCTCGGGAACACGGCCTTGTTTGCGGGAAGTTGGAGCGAATGGTGCAGCGATCCGCAACGGCCGGTGGCCAAAGGTTGAGGCGTCTGCGCTAAGCCTTTGTTGCGCCGCGCGCAGTGGGATTAGCTCTGACCCAGAAGTGTGATCTGTCTGAGAGTTTTATAACAAAAAGGGCCGCTTGGTGCGGCCCTTTTTGTCCAGGCAAAGTTGGCTTAGAAAGACAAAACAAGCGAAGTCGCCATTGACTGCTTTTCTTTGCTGTAAGTCAGACCACCGGTGCTGAGGAAGTTATAGCCACTAGATTGATCTAGGCGGAATTCGGTTTTCCACTGGGTGGTGGAATTGACCTGGTAGTTGGTGCCCACGGTTAAGCGCATTAAGTTCGCACCTTTGGTCGCCAAGCCGGTGTCAGCGGCATAAGCGAAGCTGCCATCGGAAGCGCGCTCCGGGCCTAATCCGTTACCATTTATGCCACCGTTATCGTAATAAGTGCCGCCACCGTTCTCGCTATTCATCAGGTAGTCAGCGCGGGCCAGTAATTGGAAGCGGGGCACAATTTTGTAACCCACCAAGCCCGATACACCTTGCCAGCTGGTACCGCTGCCATTGGCACCGGCACGGTCCATACGACCAATGCTAAATTGCCCGTTAACCTGCCAGTCGCCACGTGTAATTCCGCCATCGAGCGCCATGATGTCAAACACCCGGTTACCACGTCCATGCAAGCCGGACAGCCCGACATAGGTCGTATCGTTAACATACCAATCACCGCGGTAGGCGAAGACAGCGGATCGCACATCTGAGTTCGCCGCCGCGAATGTAGTGGAGTTCTCGATAAGGGTGCTCGTGTCCACGGATGGCGCATCAAAAGTGGATGTCGACGCGTCAGCGCCGTGGTCCGCATTACCAACGACCCACTTGAACGCATACTTTCCGCCACCCAAGCTATAGGCCATACCCACTCCGGTATAGGCGGTGGCACCCGCCAAATCGTACAGAGCGTTGTGGGTGATTAACTGGTTACCCAAGGTCGGGTTGGCGTTAGGAAAGATATATTCATAGCCTTGAAAGTCCGGTATCAGGCCAGCAATGATGCGCGAGTTTTTATTAAGGGGAATCGACAGTGAAGCCTCCTGCACCAGCGGGTCGCCGCCGGGCAGAAGACGCAGCGTCCAATCCACGCCCTCGCCATCCTGCGATTCTTTGGTGATCTGAATCATGCCGAATTCATCTGCGCCGTAACCCGCACTGGCGCTGAACTCATTGCTGGCGCTGGTCGTGTTGCGCTTGAAAGCAGCCTCAATCACACCATTGATTTTCAAGCCCTTAAAGCCGGATTGTTCGGTGTCGTCTTCACCCAAATCCAAACGCTGCTCCAGGCGGTTGACTTGCTGGGACAGCGGCGTCACGTCAGGCTGGGCACTGATGGCCTCCACCTTTTGTTGCAAGGTTTGCAACTGGGCTTTCAAGGACTGAATTTCCTTTTGCAGCTCTGCGGCCGATTGGGCAAGGGCGCCAGCCCATGGGAGTACGCCGGCCAAAGCCACGATCCATAGTTTTTTCTTCACGTTCATTGCATACTCCTTTAGGTCAATAAATCTGTCTGCGCACGGTGCGCCCCGGCTAATCCACTTTGCGGTAGGCCGCTGCCATTTCCTGCGCCCTGCGCCTTTCACGGCGGGACATCCACACACTCGCCGTGAGCACGCCGATGCTGACCACCACCACCGTCAACGTGGCCACCGTGTTGACGCTGGGGTTCAGGCCCAGGCGGGCACGGCTAAATATCGTAATCGGCATGGTAGTCGAACCCGGCCCGTTCAGAAAGGCCGAAATTACCACATCGTCCAGGGACAGCGTAAAGGTCAGCAGCCAGGCCGAGGCCAGCGCCTGCGATATCAGCGGCAAGGTTATCAGGAAGAACACCTGGGCCGGCAGGGCGCCCAGGTCTTGGGCGGCCTCCTCCAGGGAGGGGCTCATTTCCTGCAAGCGCGAGAGCACCACCACGGTGGCGTAGGCCATGCCCAGTAAGGTGTGGCCCAGCCAGATGGTGGCAAAGCCCCGGTCAGGAAAGCCAAACAGTTTTTGCACCGAGACCAGCATGAGCAGCAGCGACAGGCCGATGATGACCTCGGGCATAACCAGCGGCGAATTGACCATGCCCGCAAACAAGGTGCGCCCGGGGAAGCGCTTGAAACGGTGCAAGGTAATGGCCGCCAGCGTGCCCAGCACCACCGAAGAGCAGCCGGTGGCAAAAGCGATTTTCAGGGACAGCTTGAAGCCTTCGATGATTTCGGTGTCCTGCATCAAAGCCTGGTACCAGCGCAGCGAAAAGCCGCCCCAGTTGGTCACCATGGGGCTGGCGTTGAAGCTAAACACGATCAAGGTGAAGATCGGCAGGTACAAAAACACATACACCCCGCCCATCCAGGCAAAGCCGGTGCGGCGGCCCAGCCTGCTCATACGCGGCCCCCAGCTGTGCTTTCGGCCTGGTATTTGTTGAACAAGGCCAGCGGGATGATGATGAGCGCGACCATGGCCACCGCCACGCTGGCGGCCATGGGCCAGTCGTTATTGCCGAAAAACTCATTCCACAGCACATGGCCGATCATCAAGGTCTCGGGGCCACCTAGCAATTCTGGAATCACAAACTCGCCGACACAAGGAATAAACACCAGCATGGAGCCCGCAATGATGCCGCTGGCGGACAGGGGCACGGTAATGCGCCAAAAGGCCTGCCACGGCTTAGCGCCCAAGTCCAGCGCCGCTTCCAGCAGGGTCAAGTCCATCTTCACCAAGTTGGCGTAGAGCGGCAAGATCATGAAAGGCAGATAGGTATAGACCATACCCAGCACCAGCGAAAACGGGGTGTTCATCATCTTGACCGGCTCGGCGATCAGGCCCAGTGCGATTGCGACGTTATTGAACACGCCCGCATCGGCCAGCAGCATCTTCCAGGCATACACGCGCAGCAAAAAAGAAGTCCAAAAAGGCAGCATCACCAGCATCAGCAAAGCCGGGCGCCTATCCGCCGGACTACGCGCCAGAAAATACGCGAAAGGGTAGGCGATAAACAGGCAAATTGCGGTCGTTATGGCCGCGATCTTGATGGAACTGAGGTAGGCGGTGAGGTAGAGCGCGTCCTGGGTCAGGCTGATATAGTTGCCATACTTCAGTGCCAGAAATACCGCGTCGTCTTTGAAGGTCAATACATCTTTAAAAAACACCGTGTCCATTTCGGACACGCTGATTTTGAAGACTACCAAAAACGGCAATAAAAACACCAGCAGCAAAAATACCATGGGCACGCTGATCACCGCCACCCTACCCCAGCGCCCTACCAGATGGGCGTAGCCGGGGCTGGACGCAAGCAAAGCGCTCATGCCCTTAGCGCGTTAGCACCACCACATCGCTGCCGGACCACCACACATAGACCGCGTCACCCCAGGTAAGGGACGAACTGCCGTGGCGTGCGTCGTTGGTATGCGTCACCTTGACCACCAGGCCACTGCCAAGTTTGACGTGGTAAGTGGTGAGGCTGCCCAAATAAGCCAGCTCTGTAATCACGCCCTGTGCCAGGTTGTAGCCCACCTCGGCAGCGAGTTCGCGCTGCGCGTCATTGACCGGTTCCTTCTGGACAGACATTTTTTCGGGCCGCACCGCCACGTGTACTTCCATGCCTTGGGTACCAGTGATGCCGTGGCTGACATAGTGTTTGCAATCTGCCGAAGCGATGATGACATGGTCCGCTTCATCGACCTCCACCGCGCCTTTGAAGATATTCACGGTGCCAATAAAGTCAGCCACAAACAAGCAATTGGGCGTTTCGTAAATTTCGGCGGGTTTGCCGATTTGCAAAATCTTGCCCTCGCTCATGACCCCGATGCGGGTGGCCATGGTCATGGCCTCTTCCTGGTCGTGGGTCACCATGACGCAAGTCACGCCCACGCGCTCGATGATGTCCACCAGTTCCAACTGCGTGCGCTGGCGCAGCTTGGCGTCCAGGGCGCCTAAGGGTTCGTCCAGCAAGAGCAACTTGGGGCGCTTGGCCAAACTGCGGGCCAGTGCCACGCGCTGCTGCTGCCCACCCGAAAGCTGGTGCGGCTTGCGCTTGGCGTATGGCTTGAGCTGTACCAAATCCAGCATTTGCGTGACCCGCTCTTCGATCTGGCCTTTGGGCATGCCGTCACGCTTGAGGCCAAAGGCTACGTTCTCCCACACCGTCAGGTGCGGGAACAGCGCATAGCTTTGGAACATCATATTGATGGGGCGCTCGTAGGGCGCCAGGCCCACGATGTCTTGCCCGGCCAGTAATATGTGTCCCGAAGTCGGCACTTCAAAACCAGCCAGCATGCGCAGCAAGGTGGACTTTCCACAGCCCGAAGAACCGAGCAACGCAAAAATCTCGCCCTGCGCAATGTCCAGGCTCACATCGTCCACCGCAAACACATCGTCAAATTGTTTGACGATGTGTTGGATTTGCAAAAAAGGCGCGGCTGGGGCCGCGCGCGCTAAAGGTTCGGTCGGTGCCACGCCAGCGTCCTAATTTGCTAACAGCACGCTTTAGATGCCGGTTTTGAACGAGGTGTAGGCCCGCGTGGCCAAGCGACGCACGTCATTGCTCAGGGCTTTAGGGGCGACCATCATGGCCATCTCCGCGCTCGTTGGGAAGACCGAGGGGTTTTTTGCGACCTCGGGATTGATGAACTTGCGCGACTCTTTGTTGGGGTTGGCGTATTTCACTTTATTGGTTAGACCGGCATGCACCTCGGGGCGCATGATGTAGTTCATAAACTTCAAGGCATTTTGCGGATGCGCGGCATCGGCGGGAATCGCCATCATGTCAAAGAACAGCACCCCGCCGGTCTTGGGCACAAAGGCCACCACGTCCTGGCCGGTTTTGCCTTCGATGGCGCGGGCACGGGCGATATTGATGTCGCCGTTCCAGCCTAGGGCCAGGCAAATAGAGCCGCTGGCCATGTCATTGATATAGCCCGACGAGCTAAACAGTGTCACATACGGGCGCACCCCTTTGAGCAAGGCCAAGGCTTCTTTGTAGTCGTCCGCGTTTTTGCTGAAGGGGTCTTTGCCCAGGTAATGCAAAGCGGCGGGCAATACTTCGGTGGCGCTGTCTAAGGTGCTGACGCCGCAGCTCTTTAGCTTGCTGACATATTTGGGGTTAAAGAACAATTCCCACACATTGGCCGGCATAGGCTCGTTACCCAGCGCCGCTTTGACTTTGGCGGTATTGATACCGATGGTGGTGTAACCCCAAAGCCAGTTGACCAGGTACTGGTTGCCCGGGTCGATGTTCGCGATTTGGGCTTGGATGTCCGGATCCAGGTTTTTCAGGTTGGGCAGTTGGGCTTTGTCCAGCTTGGCCAGCAGGCCGCCATCCATCTGCAAGCGCGCAAAGGTGGAACTTGGCACCACGATGTCATAACCCGTTTTACCGGCGACCAACTTGGCGTGCAGGATTTCATTGTTGTCATAGGTGTCGTAGCGCACCTTGATGCCGGTCTCTTTTTCAAAATTGGGAATGGTGTCTTCAGCCAGGTAGTCCGACCAGTTATAAATATTGAGGACCTTTTCCTCTTCGGCTTGCGCCGGGACTGCCACAGCGAAGACGCTGCACGCTAGGGTCAGGCCGAGTGCCAACGTGCGCCCGAATGCGAAATCATGAGGTTTAGCCACAACAATCTCCTTTACAACAATCAAAAACACAGCGAAGCGAGGGCCCGCCAGCTACGAGCGCCCACCATAGTAATGCGCTTTGGCGCCCCCGGCCGCCAAGCAAGCACCTGGCATACGCGAAAAAAATACGTTTCTGAACCCATTCAAACCGGCGCTGCCGATTCGGAAAATGCCTGCTGGGCCTCTTGCGCCCGCCGCCGCGCTTGACGCGCCACCCGAAGACTGTAAACGATTACAGCAATCGTGATCGCACTGATAAGCAAAGTCGCTGCGGCGTAAATCGTCGGGTTGATACCTCTCCTAGCGTACCCGAATATCACCTGGGGCAAGGTATTGACGCCGGGACCGGACAGAAACTCGGAAATCACCACATCGTCAAAAGAAAGTGTGAAGGACAGCAAAAAACCGGCCACGATCGCCTGGGCGATATTGGGCAGGGTCACCAGAAAAAACACCTGCGCCGGGCGCGCGCCCAGATCCATGGCGGCTTCTTCGATGGATCGATCCACTTCCAGCAGACGCGATTGGACGACCACCATGGCATAGGCCATACCCAAGAGCGTGTGACCCAGAATAATGGTGAGCAAGCCCCGCTCGGGCCAGCCAAATACGTTCTGGATGCCGACCATCAGCAACAGCAGCGAGAGGCCGATCACCACTTCAGGCATGACCAAGGGCGCATTGACCATGCCAGAGAACACGGTGCGCCCGGCAAAGCGCTGGTAGCGCACCAACACGAAGGCGGCAAAGGTACCGAGCACCGCTGACAATATTCCTGTGGCCAGGGCGATCTGCAGGGACAGCCAGAAACCCTCCACAATTTTGTTGTCCCGGCCCAATGCCTCGTACCAGCGCAGGGAAAAACCGGTGAACACCGCATCCTGGCGGGTACCATTGAAGGAAAACACTACCATGAACAACAGCGGCAGGTAGAGGAACAGGAAGATCAGGACCATCCAGGCGCGGCCAAAGTAATCTTGTACAAGGCGATACATGCTTAGGCCTTCCCGGGCGCGGCCTGCGCCGCGGAGCGGTAGTACAGGGCCAGCGGCACGACGATCAGGGCGATCATGCTCACCGCAAGTGCGCTGGCGCGCGGCCAATTGTTGCTGGTGAACATTTCGTCCCAGACCACACGGCCCACCATCATGTTTTCCGGCCCGCCCAGCAGCGAAGGAATCACAAACTCACCCACTGCCGGGATAAACACCAGCATAAAACCGGCGATGATGCCGGCGCGTGAAAGCGGTACGGTCACCAGCCAAAAAGCTTTGAAGGGCGAGGCGCCCAGGTCGTGCGCCGCCTCCAGCAAACGCATGTCCAGCTTGACCAGGGTCGCATACAAAGGCAACACCATAAAAGGCAAATAGACATAAGTCATGCCCACCAGCATGGACACATTGGTGTAGAGCATTTGCACCGGCTCATCCACCACTCCTAGCGCCATCAACAAGCGATTGAGCACGCCTTGGTCAGCCAATATGCCTTTCCAGGCATACACACGCAACAAAAATGAAGTCCAAAAAGGCAGCATCACCATCATCAGCAGCGCCGGGCGCACGGCGGGGGACGAGCGGGCAATCGCGTAGGCAAAGGGGTAGCCCAGAAAAAGACACAGGAAGGCGGTACACAAGGCATACGCCAAAGAGCGTAAGTAGGCTTCGACATAGATGGTTTGCACCAAGCCGCTGCCTTCGGCATGGGCAAAAATACTGCTGTAGTTTTCGTACTTCAGGCGCAGCACACCGGCTTGTGCGTCCCACAAGGGCTTGAAGGGATGGATGTCCTTGCCCATATCCACAAAGCTGATGTAGAGCAAGACCAAAAAAGGCAGCATAAAGAAAAACAGCATCCAGGCCATGGGCACGCCAATGACAAAACGCCTGCCAGGTGCGGGCAGGCGTTGAAGTAAGCCGGTGAACATGTGCATGGCAAGGCTTCAGGCCGCAGGCAATAAAAAAGGACTGTTCACGCAGCGCATAGAACAGTCCTGATGCCTAGGGCACGCGCAATTATTTGCCTTTTTTGAAGCTGGTAAATGCGTTGGACATACCTTCGCGGCCCTCGTTGGTGAACTTGCCGGGCTTAACCATTTTGGCGGCTACGGCCGGCTCGATGAAGATGGTCTTGTTGCCGGAAACCTCAGGTTTCATCTTTTCCATAGCGGCTTTGTTGCCGGTGGGGTAGCTCATTTCATTGGACACCTGGGCACCGCTTTCGGCACGCAGGTAGAAGTCGATGAAGGCATGCGCATTGCCGGGGTGCTTGGCGTCTTTGGTAATGGCCATAGTGTCAAAGAAGATCATGCCGCCGGTGCTAGGCAGCAAGGCTTCGATCACGTCTTTGGAGCCATTTTCCTTGGCGCGACCGGCCGCGATATTGATGTCGCCGGACCAGCCCACCACAGCACAAGCCTTGCCACCGGCGATGTCGTCAATCATGGTAGAGCTAAAGATGCGAACGTCTTTGCGTACTTTGGACAACATGTCCACCGCCGCTTTGTGGTCTGCCGGGTCATTGGAATACGCGTCTTTGCCGATGTAATGCAAAGCAGGAGGAATGATCTCGGTGGGCGAGTCCAGGTAGGCTATGCCACAGGACTTGAGCTTGGAGGTGTACTCGGGCTTGAAGACCAGGTCCCAGGCGTTTTCCGGCATGGGCATCTTGCCCAGTGCTTTCTCCACTTTGGTGCGGTTGATGCCCACGGTGGTGAAGCCCCAGGCCCACGGGACCAAATGCTTGTTGCCTGGGTCGGCATTGGCAAGGGCTGCCATGATGTCGCTATCAAGGTTGCCGTAGTTTTTCAGCTGGGCGCGGTCCAGCGGCTGGAAAAACCCTGCTTCGACCTGGGCAGGGCTAAATGCCGTGCCTGGCACCACGATGTCGTAACCCGTGTTGCCGGCGACCAGTTTGGCATTGAGCGCTTCGTTGGTTTCAAAGGTGTCGTAATTGACCTTGATGCCGGTTTCTTTTTCGAAGGCAGCGATCATGCCTTCAGGGATGTAGTCCGGCCAGTTGTAGATATTGAGGACTTTTTCCTCCGCCGGGGCACTGGCAGCTGGCGCCGGTGCGGGTGCTGCTTCTTCTTTCTTGCCGCATGCAGCAAGCGCCAGCGCCACCAGGGTCAGGCTAAATAGGTATTTGGACATCGAGAAAACCTCCACAAAAAGGCGATTTAAAAAAAGAATGTAGCCACGCGGCGGACGCCAACAGGCGGTGAGCCGAAATTATAGGTTTGGCTAGAGCCAGCCAAAGCGCCTTGCATCGGCAAGGGTTTTATCCAAGGCAAGGCGGATCAAGCCCATCATTTCATCGATCTGGGCACGCGTAATGGTCAGGGGCGGCGCAATAATCATGCGGTCGCCTACGGCGCGCATGATCAGCCCATTGGCAAAGCAATGTCCGCGGCACACCATGCCCACCGATAGCTCGGCGGGGAATACGGTGCGGGAGGCCTTGTCCTTGACCAGTACCAGCCCGGCCATCAGCCCGCAGGTCTCGGCCTCGCCCACTAAGGGATGATCGAGCAGCGTAGCAAACTGCGCCGCCAAATAGGGGCCCACGTCGTCGCGCACCCGGCTCACCAGGTTTTCCCTTTCCATGATGTCCAGGTTCGCCAGCGCTACCGCGCAGGCCACCGGATGGCCGCTATAGGTGTAGCCGTGGTTGAACTCGCCGCCCTGCTCTATCAAGACCTTGGCCACGCGGTCGCCCACCATCACGCCACCCAAAGGGATGTAGCCGCTGGTCACCGCTTTGGCAAACGTAATCAGATCGGGCCGGTATCCAAATTTTTCATATGCAAACCAATGCCCCAAGCGGCCGAAAGCGCAAATCACTTCGTCGCTGATCAGCAAGATGCCGTACTTGTCCACAATGCGCTGAATCTCGGGCCAATAACTGGCGGGCGGGATGATGACGCCACCAGCACCCTGCACCGGCTCAGCAATAAACGCCGCCACTTTGTGCGCACCCAGGGCCAAAATGCGCTCTTCCAGCCATCCAGCGGCACGGATACCAAAATCATGCGCCGACTCGCCAGGCTCTGCATTCTCAAAAAAATAGGGCTGGCCAATATGGCTGATATTGGGAATGGGCAAATCGCCCTGCGCATGCATGCCGCTCATACCGCCCAAAGACGCGCCAGCCATGGTGCTGCCGTGGTAAGCGTTAGTGCGGCTGATAATTATTTTTCGCTCGGACTGACCCAGCAAATCCCAGTAGCGGCGCACCATGCGCACATTGGAGTCATTGCTCTCGCTGCCGCTGGACGAATAAAACACATGCTCAAAACTACGCCCACCCACCGTGGGCGCTAGCGAAGCCAGCCGGGCCGCTAGCGTGGCCGCAGGCACGTTGGTGGTTTGGAAAAAACTGTTGTAGTAAGGCAGCTTGAGCATTTGCGCATGCGCCGCATCGGCCAATTCCTTACGGCCATAGCCCACGTTCACGCACCACAGGCCGCTCATCGCGTCCAGCACACGGTTGCCTTCGGAGTCCCACACATAAATATCTTTAGCCTCGGTCATCACGCGCGCACCGCGCGCATTGAGGTCTTTGAAATCAGTAAAGGGATGCAAAAAATGCGCGCTATCGAGGGCTTGGATATGACTGGTATCGACAATGGAATTCATGACAGCTTCCGTAGACAAGACAAGGTTGAATCAGTAAAAAATAAGCGGCAGCGGCATTTGAGCAGACTGCGCGCTACACGTGCAACAGCAAATGCTCGCGCTCCCAGGGCGAAATCACCTTCATGAACTCTTCGAATTCCAGTTCTTTGATTTCAGAATACACCGTGATGAACTCTTTGCCCAGCACTTCGTGCAAATCAGATTCGCGGCGCAACCAGTCCAGCGCCTCGCCCAGGCTGCGCGGCAATGCGTAAGGCGACAAATAGGCATCGCCCTTCATCTCGGGTTTGGGGGCAATTTTGTTCTTGATGCCCAGGTAACCGCAAGCCAGGGTCATGGCCATAGCGACATAGGGGTTGGCGTCCGAGCCGATCACGCGGTTTTCCACCCGGCGCGCCGAGGGTTCGGAAATGGGGGAGCGTATGCCTACCGAGCGGTTGTCATAACCCCATTCGATATTGATGGGCGCTGCCGAATGGCGGGTTAGGCGGCGGTAGCTATTCACATAGGGCGCCACCAAAGCCATGGCCGCAGGGATATAGCGCTGCAAGCCGCCGATGTAATGCATAAACATGTCGGAGGCGCTGCCGTCTTCTTTGCTAAACACGTTTTTGCCGGTTTGCACATCCACCAAACTCTGGTGCACGTGCATGGCACTACCCGGCTCACCGGCAATGGGTTTGGCCATGAAGGTGGCGTACATATCGTGGCGCAATGCCGCTTCGCGCACCGTACGTTTAAAGAAAAACACCTCGTCGGCCAGGCCCAGAGGCTCGTTATGGAAAAAATTAATTTCCATTTGTCCTGCGCCTACTTCGTGGATCAAGGTATCGACATTGAGTTCCATCTTCTCGCAGTAATCGTAAATTTCTTCAAACAGCGGATCGAACTCATTGACCGCGTCGATGCTGTAGGCCTGACGCGAAGTTTCAGCGCGGCCACTGCGGCCAATGGGCGCTTTGAGCAAGGTATTGGGGTCGGTGTTGCGCGCGGTCAGGTAAAACTCCAGCTCCGGCGCCACGATCGGTTTGAGCCCTTCGGCGGCAAACAAATCACACACTTTGCGCAGCACGCTGCGTGGCGCAAAAGGCACTAACTTGCCCTGGTGGTCAAAGCAGTCATGAATCACCTGGGCTGTCGGGTCGGTCGCCCAGGGAACGATGCGCACGGTGGAAGGGTCGGGCCGCAACTGCATGTCGCGGTCGGTGGGTTCGATCACGTCGTAATAGGGCCCGCTTTCCGGAAACTCGCCGGTCACGCCCATCGCAACAATGGCTTGCGGCAGGCGCATACCCCGGTCTTCGGTGAATTTGGCTCGAGGCAAAATTTTGCCGCGCGCCACGCCGGTTAAATCAGGTACCAAGCATTCGACTTCAGTCACGCGGCGCTCGTTGAGCCACTGCTCCAGGTCATTGAAAGTCATATTTTTGGGTTCGGACATGGTGTTTTGCCTCCGCTGCGGGCGAGCCTGCAAGGCCAGCCTGGCGCTCTATCGTTATGGGCACCTATTTTGCACCGGTTTGGCAGAGCCTTATAAATAGTCCTTAATGCGGTGGTACAGCATGCCCAGCACCAGACTGGGGGCGCGCAGCAAGGCGCCGCCGGGGAAATCCCGATGTTGCAGGCGGGAAAACAATTCAAAACGCGCGGCCTCACCGGCCATAGCCTGCGCCACCAGTTGCCCGGCCAGACCCGTCAGCGCCACACCGTGACCGCTAAAGCCTTGCAAGTAATAGACGTTTTTGCCCAGACGACCGAAATCCGGTGCGCGGTTCATGCTGATATCAACAAAGCCGCCCCAGGTAAATTCAATCGGTGTACCGCGCAACTGCGGGAATACCGTAGCCATGCGCTCTGCCATGCGCTGCTGCAAACGCGCCGGTGTGCGGCTGGAATAACTGACGCGCCCGCCGAACAGCAATCGCGCATCCTGGCTGAAGCGGAAATAGTCCAGCACCACATTGTTGTCACAAGCCGCCGCGCCACTGGGAATCAGGCGCTGCACCAGGGCTGGGTCCAAACGTTCCGTGGCCACGATATAGGTGCCCACCGGCATGACGCGCGCCGCAATCGAGGGCGCCAGCTGCGGCCCGAAGGCGGGCAAAGTGCAATTACCCGCTAGCAACGCGTAGCGCGCACGCACTTGCCCGTGTTCGGTGCGCAAGCATACGCCCGCATCTTGCGTCATGGATAGGGCCGCTGTGTTTTCATAGATCTGCACGCCCATGCCTAGCGCCGCTTGCGCCAGGCCGAGTCCATATTTCAATGGATGCAAATGACCGGAACGCGTTTCGTAAGCGCTGGCGACATAGCGTGGGCTGTCGATGAAACTACGCACCGCAGCCCCATGCGCACGCACAGTGGCCAGCCCGTAGCTTTTCTCCATGGCGTCCATTTCGGCGTCCAGTGCCTTCGCCTTGCGTACCGAATCGGCAACATACAAATAGCCATTTTTACGCTCACAGTCGATACCAAAATGTGCGATGCGCTGATCAATCAGATCAATCGCTTCCAGGGACATATCCCAAGCCTGGCGCGCTGCGCCTCGCCCCAACTGTTGCTCGAACACCTGCTGTCCGCTGGCAAAGCCGACGATGACCTGCCCGCCATTGCGACCCGAGGCGCCGCTGCACACGCGATCAGCCTCCACAACCGCGACCTTAAAGCCGCGCTGTGCCAGCTCTATAGCCGCCGACAGTCCAGCAAAGCCAGCGCCCACTACCACCACATCGGTCTTTACCTCCCCATTCAGCGAGGGCTGCAGCGCTGCCCGCGTCACGCTAGCTTCGTAATAACTCTGGCGCTTGAGCAAAGCGTCCGATTGGAGTAGAGCAACCATAGGTCTCAATGCATGCTGTGTGGAACGGCTTGGGCGCAGTCGAAGTCAGGGTGCATTTTTGGCAATTTGTCCGCATAAATAAGTCCAGACCATGGTGGCCGCCGCATGGCTGGTCAGTTCGGCATGGTCATAAGCCGGTGCCACTTCCACGCAGTCCATAGCCACGCAGTTCAATGGCGCCAAAGCCTCCAGCCAAGTCATCAATTGGCTACTGCTCATGCCACCGGGCTCGGGGGTCCCTGTGCCCGGCGCAAATGCGGGGTCAAGACAATCGATATCCAAGGTAAGGTAGACCGGCATGGCGCCGATTCGATCGCGCACCTGGGCAATGCAATCTTGCAGCCCTGCGCCGTCCAAACCGCGCATCGAACGGGCATCAAAAATCAGACCGCCTTGGTCCGCCACATAGGTGCGCGCAGCCCTTTCGCCGCCCGAACGCAGGCCAATTTGCACGGTGTGCGGCGCACTGACCAGACCTTCTTGGATGGCCTCATAGGTCCAAGTTCCGTGACCCGAGGCCTCGCCAAAATGATCCGTCCAGGTATCGCAATGGGCATCAAAGTGCACCAAGGCTAGTTGACCAAAGCGCGCTTTAGCCGCACGCAACAAAGCTAAGGTGACCGAATGGTCACCGCCCAGGAAAACGCAATGGTGCTGCGCCATCAGCGCGCTAGCCTGCAATTCAATGCGGCGACGCACTTCATCGAGGGCACTTGCGTTAGGTAGCGCCATATCGCCAGCATCGCCCAAAAATCCCAGCGGTGAAACCTCAAAATAGGGATGAATGCCATCACACAGCATCAAGCTGGCACGGCGGATTTCCTGCGGCCCGAAGCGCGCCCCCGGGCGGTTGGTAACGGCGCCGTCAAAAGGAATGCCTGCAATGGCAAAAGGCTGCTCTGTCAGTTCATCGCTGGCCAAAAACCGATTGCTATTGCTCGCGTAGGCAAAGGTAGTGGTACGCATCGTGTAACCTCCAAGGCTGTCATGGTAACCCTTCCATACTTAAGAGGTGATCACCCATGGCCGATATGACGACCCCTCTTTCTACCTCCGCAATCCCGCTTTTGTGAGTACCCGATTCCAAAAACCGTTGGCCTACGCCAGCCTGGCCCTGAGCATGACGCTGGTGGGCGTGTACGTGGCCATGTGCAAGCCCCTGGTAGCGGTCATTCCGGTATTTTTATTAGCCTGGATGCGCTTTGGCATTGCCGCACTGGCCATGGCATCGTGGATGAAAAAGCCCGCTGACGAAGCGCCGATCGACCGGCGTACCCGGGTATTTTTGTTTTTGGAATCTTTCTTAGGAAATTTTCTTTTTTCCATTTGCATGCTTTACGGTGTGAGCATGACCAGCACCGTGTCGGCCGGTGTGATTTTGTCGGCCATCCCGGCCACATCGGCCTTGATGGGCTGGTATTTCTTGAAAGAGAAAATGCATACGCGCATGTGGCTGGCCGTTGTACTAGCGGCCACCGGTCTGGCGCTGCTGACTCTGGCAAAAGCGCCACCGACGACGCCGGACGCCGCATCGACGCAGGCCCCCGTGAATATGCTCTTGGGCAATCTGCTGATGTTTGGCGCGGTGCTGTGCGAATCGGCGTTTGTGGTGATCGGCAAACGCCTTTCGGCCACCATCAGCCCCAAGCGGATTGCGGCCATCATCAACCTCAACGGCTTTGCACTGTCCACCCCGATGGGCCTGTATATCGCCTGGCAATTTGACTTTACAGCCCTGAGTCTCAGCGCGTGGGGCCTGCTGGTGTTTTATGCGCTAGCCGCCAGCGTCTGGATGGTATGGCTGTGGATGACCGGGCTCAAAACGATCCCTGCCTCGCAGGCCGGTGTATTTGCGGTGATGCTGCCGCTCACTACCGCCCTGATTGGTATTTTGGGTTTTGGCGAAAGCTTTAGCGCCCTGCAAGCACTAGCTTTTGGATTGGCCTTGCTCAGCCTGCTCTTGGCGACGCTGCCATCACGCGCAAGCCTTGGCCTGGCAACTCAATCCGAAAACAAAACGGCTTGAGTATTGAAAACATCGGACCTTACGCATCGGTCCGTGAAACGCGCGACGACCACCAAAATAGCGAAAAACCGCAGGTAAAACGTCAAAATCGCTATGCAAGAGGCGTAAAAAATAGTCGCAAATATCCGTCTAGGAGCTGGTTTTTGGCATGAGTTGAGCGATTTAAGTGCTTGATAAAGGCTTTAAAGGGCTAAAAAAACACAAGAAATTGAGATGCCAAGAGGAAAAAATTCGGTTTTTCCCTTTGAAAGCGCTAATTTCTCCAGTAGCATCCGCATGCCCAGCGTAAAGTTTATCGTTGGCAATCAACTAACCCCTTGAAGGACCTCCTCACAATGGCAACTGCAAAGAAAGCGCCCGCAAAAAAAGCGGCTCCCGCAAAAAAAGCAATCACTAAATCCGCACCAGCTGCAAAAAAAGCGCCGGCTAAAAAGCGCGCTGTGAACGCCGCGTTCATGAAGCCCCTGACCCCGAGCGCCGCGTTGGCTGCTGTGGTTGGCGCCAAGCCATTGGCCCGTACTGAAGTGGTCAAGCAACTGTGGGTCTACATCAAGAAGCACAAGCTGCAAGACACCGCCAACAAGCGCAACATCAATGCCGATGCCAAGCTCAAAGACGTGTTTGGCAAAGCCCAAGTCAGCATGTTCGAAATGGCTGGCCTGATCGGCAAGCACCTTTCGTGATGCGAGCGGTGCGAAGTACTTCGCACTCTGCTCCCAAGCATAAAAAAAGGCCGGTTTATCCGGCCTTTTTTTATGGGTGCAAATATCTCAATGCAAACGCACACCCTGGCGTTCCAACTCCGCTTGCACAGCCGCGATGTCCACCTGCGCGGTGCTCTTGTCCTGCTGCAGGGACACGGCAGCTGCCACACCCGCGCCCTGCCCCGTCACCGTGCAGGCCATCATATTGCGCATGGCCGCGTGCGAGACCATATCTCCGGCCACGCAGCGACCAGCCACCAGTAGGTTGTCTACTTCCAGCGGCACCATGCAGCCGTAAGGCACTTCAAAATAACGGCCCGTAGTAGGCAAAATCAAAATGTTGTAACCATCGATGAACTCCGGAAAGATGCCAATGCTATCGGCAAACTTAGCCTGGCTGCGCACGTCTTCGCTGCACAAGTTGTAGCGGCCCATAATCTTGCGCGAATCGCGAACGCCCAGCGTCATGCCAAAGTTGCGCAGCTTGGCGCTTTCAAACCCGGGCACTACTTTTTTCAAAGCCATCAAAGCATGCATCGCTTCTTGGCGACCTTGCATTTCGGCGCGCGTCAAGTCCATGACATCGGTCGGGTCAAAACCATACATGTGTGCCAAATTTAAATTGGTCGCCTCACCGGCAGGCGTCAATGCGGACCAAGAGCCGCCGATATTGGTGCTGTCCGCCGGAATCACACCCATCTCACGCGCGGTATCAAATTCTTTGTCCAGATAAGGACTGCGCAGCGCATCCTCTTTACCCGTCGTTTCCTGCGACCATGTACGACTCCAGTCGGCATAGGTCGCGGGCTGACTTTCGGTGTAGTCCAAAAAGGCCTGCGTATCCACGCCCGACGCGTTAAACACCGTGGTCATGCCCAGCATCTTGTCTTTAGGGGTTTTGCGGTAGCTGGCCCCGGCCAAGTGGGCAATGTCTGCATCGCCTGAGCAATCGACAATCCGCTTGGCGAGCACCACCTGGCGGCCCGATTTGCTTTCGGTCACGATGCCGCGCAAGCGCTTGCCGTCCTCCTCAAAAATCACATCTACCGCCATGCAATGCAATATGGGGCGCACCCCGGCCTCGGTAATCAAGTGGTCGGCCACCACCTTGAAAAAATCGGCGTCCAGACACTGGCTGTCGTTATAGGGCCATTTGATGGCGCCACCCATTTGCGCGGCGATGCGCTCCATTTCGATGCCAATACCCTCGCCTTCCACCGTGCCCTCGTAGCGGTACCAGGCCAGGGTTTCCATACCGACGGTGGTAATCACCCCGCCCAGGCAGCCATAGCGCTCCAGCAATACCGTGTCGGCCCCAGCGCGGCGTGCGGCCAACGCAGCGGAAATACCCGCGGGCCCGGCCCCCACCACCAGCACGTCGCAACTGGTCAGCACCGGCAAAGCTTTGGCCGGTTCGTGGTAAACCTGCGCGCTCGCATCGAGCTGGCCCACGGCTGGCGGCGCGTGGCGCAGCACGTCGCCTTCTACCGTTTCACGTCGGCTGACTGGCATGCGCTGCCCAGACCAACGGGTCACCATGCGCTGGGCGCGCGCAGCATATTTATCCTCTTCGCTCATAGGGCTCTCCGGCAGAAATTGCTTGGGCAATAGGGGGCCATTGTGGGCGCTGCGCCATCGGGCAATTTATAAAATTGCGTCTCCTAATGCCACCATCGCGGCACCACGCGATTGCGTACAAGGTTTGTAAATAAACAAATCTGCCGCCTTTTCCCCCTGTGCGTGCGCATGTAGACCGCAGCGCGGTCGGCATTCCAATGGGCGGACCGAGGATGGGGTAGGCTACAAGATGCCCCCGACGCGCGGCAGCCCAAACCGTTTAACCAGGGTGAACTGCATAGAATTGACGGGATCGGCCGAGCGCCGCCCACCAAGGCTTAGCGACCTGGCCGGCAAACGCACATTCCTGCATCGGTATTACGCGGAGACACCCCACATGACAGAAGAAGCAACAGCGCCCAGCTCGCCGGCACGGCGTCGCGCGGGTCGCGGCAGCGGCACCATCCGCGTTGCACCCTCGACCACCAAATACCGCAGCTTGAAGCACCGCCTGCCGCCCACGCCCATGGTGTCCGAGGACGAGCTAGAAGCGATCCACAACGCATCGCTCACCATCCTCGAAGAGATGGGCATGGACTTCATGCATCCCGGTGCCCGCGAGATTTTGAAAAAAGCCGGGGCCGATGTACGCGAAGGTTCCGAGCGCGTGCGCTTTGACCGCAACCTGATTTTGCAAAGCATCAAGTCCTGCCCGTCCGAATTCACGCTGCATGCGCGCAACCCGGAACGCAATATCCGTATCGGCGGTAAAAACTTAGCTTTTGCGCAAGTGGCCAGCCCGCCTAATTGCTCGGACATGCAAGGTGGGCGCCGCGCCGGTAACCAACAAGACTTTCGCAATTTAGTGAAACTGGCGCAGCGCTACGACATTATTCATTGCACCGGCGGCTATCCCGTAGAGCCGGTGGATTTGCATGCCTCGGTGCGCCACCTGGATTGCTTATCCGACATCGCCAAACTCACCGACAAAGCATTCCACGCCTATTCCCTGGGCAAAGAGCGTAACCAGGACGCGCTTGAAATCGTGCGCATCGTGCGCGGCATCAGCCATGAGCAGCTAGAGCGCGAGCCTTCGCTGTTTTCCATCATCAACAGTTCTTCGCCGCTGCGGCTGGATACGCCGATGTTGCAAGGCATTTTGGAAATGTCCTCGCGCAACCAGATCATCATGCTCACGCCCTTTACGCTGGCTGGTGCGATGGCGCCGGTGACGATTGCTGGTGCTTTGGCGCAGCAAAACGCCGAAGCCTTGGCCGGTATCACGCTGACCCAACTGGTGCGCCCCGGCGCGCCGGTGGTGTATGGCGGCTTTACTTCGAATGTCGATATGAAAAGCGGCGCACCGGCCTTTGGTACGCCCGAGTACATGAAGGCGGTTTTGGTAGGCGGGCAGCTGTGCCGCAAATACGGCATTCCCTACCGCACCAGCAATGTGAACGCCGCCAACACCGTCGATGCGCAAGCGGCTTATGAATCAGTGTTTTCTTTGTGGGCGCTGACGCAAGCCGGTGGCAACTTCATCATGCACAGCGCCGGTTGGATGGAGGGCGGCCTCACCGCCTCGTTTGAAAAATTCATTCTCGACTGCGATCTCTTGCAAATGGTCGCCGAGTTTCTGACACCGCTGGACGTCAGCCCTGCCGGTTTAGCGCTGGACGCCATACGCGATGTAGGCCCCGGCGGCCACTACTTCGGTACCGCGCACACGCTAGAGCGTTTTGAGACGGCGTTTTATTCGCCCATTATTTCGGACTGGCGCAATTTCGAATCATGGGACGAAGGCGGTCGCCCCACGGCCTACCAAAAGGCCAATACCATTTGGCAAAAAGAACTCGAAGCCTACGAGCGCCCGCCCATGGACGCGGCGATCGAAGAAGAACTCGATGCCTTTGTCAACCTGCGTAAATCGCAGGGCGGCGCACCCACCGATTTTTAATTTTTTGTTTTGCTCTGCAAAAAGGATTTACAGATATGAAAACAACAGCACGGGTAGTCATCATCGGCGGCGGTGTCGTCGGATGTTCGGTGCTTTACCACCTGACCAAAAAAGGCTGGAGCGATGTGATGTTGCTCGAGCGCGACCAGCTCACCTCGGGTTCTACCTGGCATGCCGCAGGCGGTTTTCACACTCTCAACGGCGACCCCAATGTCGCCATGCTGCAAAGCTACACCGTGAGCCTGTACGAAGAGTTAGAACGTATCTCCGGCCAATCCTGCGGCCTGCACAAATCGCCCGGCATCATGCTGGCTGACACGCCCGAACGCATGGAGTTTTTGAAGATGACGGTGGCGCGCGGCCGCTACCTGGGCATGGAAACCGAAATCATCTCCATCAAAGAGGCGCTGAACTACTTTCCTTTCATCGAAGAAAAATACTTTTTAGGCGCGCTACTAGACCCTAACGAAGGCCACTTAGACCCCAGCGGCACGACCTACGCCTACGCCAAAGCGGCGCGTTTAGGCGGCGCCACCATCGAAGTGCAAACCAAGGTGGAAAGCCTAGAGCAAAAACCCGACGGCACCTGGCGCGTCATCACCAACAAAGGTGTGGTTGAGTGCGAGCATGTGGTCAACGCCGGCGGTCTGTGGGCGCGCGAAGTGGGCCGCATGGTCGGCATCGAACTGCCGGTGCTGGCCATGGAGCACATGTATTTGGTCACAGACGATATTCCCGAAGTGGAAGCCTTTAACAAAAGCGCGGGCAAAGAGATCGGCCACGTCATCGATTTCGGTGCCGAAAGCTATTTACGCCAAGAAGGCAAAGGCATGGTGTTGGGCGTGTACGAACAAGCAGGCAAGCCTTGGTCCACCAAGACCACGCCCTGGAGCTTTGGCCAGGAGCTGCTGCAGCCCGACCTGGACCGCATCGCGCCTTCGCTAGAAATCGCCTTCAAGCATTTCCCCACGCTAGAGCACGCTGGTATCAAGCGCGTGATCAACGGGCCTTTCACCTTTGCACCCGATGGCAACCCGCTGGTCGGCCCAGTGCAGGGCCGCACCAACTTCTGGTCCGCTTGCGGCGTGATGGCTGGTTTCAGCCAAGGCGGCGGCGTGGGCCTGGCGCTGTCCAACTGGATGGTCGATGGCGACCCCGGCTTTGATATCTGGGGTATGGACGTGGCGCGTTATGGCGACTGGGCCACGCGCACCTATACCAACGCCAAAGTGCGCGAAAACTATTCGCGCCGCTTCCGTATCCGCTTCCCCAACGAAGAACTGCCCGCAGGCCGTCCACTGCAAACCACGCCCTTGTACGACACATTCATCGCCCAAGGCGCGGTCATGGGCGACTCCTGGGGCATGGAAACCCCGCTGTGGTTTGCGCCTAAAGGCACGCAGGCCAAAGACATTGTTTCTTTCCACCGCTCCAATGACTTTGAGCCCATCAAAGCCGAATGCAATGCCGTGCGTGAAGCCGTCGGCGTCACCGAAGTGGCCAACTTTGCCAAGTACGAAATTACTGGGCCCGGTGCTGAGGCCTGGCTGCAAGGCCTGATGACCAACACCCTGCCCAAAACCGGCCGCTTGCAGCTGTGCCCCATGCTCAACCACCAGGGCAAGATCATTGGCGACTTCACCATTGCCAAAGCCGAAGAAGGCCGCTTCATGATGTGGGGCTCTAGCCAAGCGCAGGTCTACCACATGCGCTGGTTTGAGCAGACCTTGCCCAAAGACGGCTCGGTGCGCATCACGCCCTACGGCATGAAGCTGATTGGCTTGTCCATCGCAGGCCCCAAGTCGCGCGAAGTGCTGCAGCGCTTGACCGATGAGGACGTGTCCAATGAAGCCTTTAAATTCATGGACTACCGCGAAATGGAAATCGCCACCGTGCAGGCCAAAATCAACCGCGTGACCTACACCGGCGACCTGGGTTATGAAATTTGGGTAGCGCCCGAGTACCAGCGCCGCTTGTACGAAAGCATCATGGCAGCAGGCGCAGATCTGGGCATCAAAAACTTCGGCATGCGCGCCCTGCTTTGCCTGCGTTTGGAGAAAAACTTCGGTACCTGGTTCCGCGAGTTCCGCCCGATCTACGGCCCCTTCGAAGCCGGCCTGGACCGCTTTGTCAAACTCGACAAACACGAGTACATCGGCAAAGCTGCAGCCATCAAAGAAAAACAAGAAGGTCCCAAGAAGACCCGTATCTTCATGGTGGTGGACGCGATGGACTGCGACGTGATGGGAGACGAGCCGATATGGGTCGACGGCAAAGTGGTGGGCTGGGTCACCTCGGGCGGCTTTGGCCACTATGTGAACCAATCGCTGGCGCAGGGCTATATCCCCACCGAATGCTTCCAAACCAATATGAAGCTCGAAATCGAAATTTTGGGCGAGCGCAGGGCGGCACACTTGCAGATGGACCCGCCCTTCGACCCCGAAGCCAAGCGCATGCGCATGTAAGGAGCCCACCCGATGACGCACTACTCGGCCTGGGCGCTGCTGCGCAACGCCCTTGGCGGCCATAAACATTGGGACCGCGCCTGGCGCGACCCCGAGCCGCGCAAAAGCTATGACGTCATCATCATCGGAGGCGGCGGGCATGGCTTAGCCACTGCCTATTACCTGGCTAAAAACCACGGTATCAAAAACATCGCGGTACTAGAAAAAGGCTATATCGGTTCTGGCAATGCGGGGCGCAACACCACCATCGTGCGCTCCAACTACATGATGCAGGACAACACCGCGTTTTACGAACACTCCATGTCCTTATGGCGCGGCATGTCGCAAGAGTTGAACTACAACGTCATGTTTTCGCCGCGTGGTTATTTGTACGTCACCATGTCGCCCAGCGGGCACGACGCGCAAATCCGCCGCGCCAACATCATGCGCCTGAACGGCATCCGCGCCGACATCTTGAGCCGCGAAGACGTGATGAAAGAAGCGCCCTACCTGGACTTTTCTGACGAAGCGCGCTTTCCGATTTACGGTGCCATGTTGCAGCCGGACGCGGGCACTGCGCGCCACGACGCGGTGGTATGGGCTTACGCCCGCGCAGCCAATGCGCTGGGCGTAGACATCATCCAAAACTGCGAAGTGCGCGACTTTGAGTGGTCGGGCGAACGCATCACCGGCGTACACACTTCGCGCGGCACCATCAGCGCAGGCAAAGTAGGTATGGCAGTGGCGGGCAACACCTCGCCGCTGGCGCAAAAGGCCGGGCTGCAATTGCCCATCGACAGCCATGTGCTACAAGCCTATGTCACCGAGTCCATTAAGCCCATCGTCAACCATGTGGTGGTCTGGTCGGCTTCATATTTTTATTTCTCGCAGTCGGACAAAGGCGGTCTGGTGTTTGGCGGCCATATCGACCGCTACAACTCCTATGCCCAGCGCGGCAATCTGGCCAATGTCAGCGAAGTAAGCCAAGCCCTGGTCAGCGCCATGCCCAGCGCTGCGCGCCTGCGCGTGCTGCGCCACTGGGGCGGCATCATGGACATGACGCCGGACGGCAGCCCCATCATCACCAAAACCCAGGTCGATGGGCTCTACCTCAATACCGGTTGGTGCTATGGCGGCTTTAAAGCTACCCCGGCATCGGGCTGGTGTTTTGCGCACACGATCGCCAACGACGCGCCCCACGCCTACAACGCCGGCTTCACGCTAGAGCGCTTTTCCCAGGGCCGCTACATCGACGAAGCGGGCACCGGCCCCTATAACCATTTGCAATAGAAAGGGCAGACATACCATGCTACGCATCGCCTGCCCCTACTGCGGCACCCGCGACCACGAAGAGTTCAGCTACTTCGGTGACGCCACCCAAGCCTACCCCGATTTAGGCGTAGAAAACCACGACGCCTGGGTGAGCACCGTTTACACCCGCCCCAATCCGCGCGGCATTCATAGCGAGTTTTGGCAACATACTTTGGGCTGCCGCCGCTGGTTGGTGGTCAAGCGCCATACGGTGACGCACGACATTGAATCGGTGGTACCTGCCGCGCAAAGGAGCGTGGCATGAATGCGCCCCACACAGCCCAAGGTGGCAAGCAGCGCATCGCCAGCGGTGGCCGCATAGACCGCAGTAAGCCGCTGACTTTCACCCTGGACGGTTCGCCCTTCCAAGGTTTTGCGGGCGACACTTTGGCCTCTACCCTGCTGGCGCACAACGTGCATTTGGTGGGCCGGTCGTTCAAATACCACCGGCCACGCGGCATTCTGGGCTCTGGTGTGGAAGAGCCTAATGCGCTGTTCACGCTGGGCGACGGCGGCACGCGCGAGCCCAATATCGCTGCCACGACCACGGAGCTAGAGCAAGGCCTGCGCGCCCGCACGCAAAACGCCTGGCCCTCGGTCAGCCTGGATTTCATGGCCATCAACTCCCTGCTCTCGCCGGTGTTTGTGGCTGGGTTTTATTACAAAACCTTTATGGGCCCGACGCGCAAGGCCTGGATGTTGTACGAACACTTCATCCGCAAAGCCGCAGGCCTGGGCGCATCGGTGGCGGACTTTGATATCCACCGCTACGACTACCACAACGACTATGTCGATGTGCTGGTCATAGGCTCAGGCGCTGCCGGTCTGGCCGCCGCGCTGCAAGCGGCGCGCGCCGGTGCTGATGTGATGCTGGTCGAGCAAGATTTTGAACTCGGTGGCGCCTTGCTCAACTGCCCCGCCGCCAGCGCGCAAGCGCAGTGCTTGGCCCATATGCTGCAAGAAATCAAGGCTACGGGCCGTGTGCGACTGTTCACCCGCAGCAGCGCATTTGGCATCTATGACGGCAACACCGTAGGCGTGATCGAGCGCAGTGCGCCCGGCATCGCCGACCCCGATTTTGGTGTTCCGCGCCAGCGCATGCGCACCGTGCGCGCCAAAGCCATCGTCATGGCCTGCGGCGCCATCGAGCGGCCCTTGGTGTTTGGCGGTAATGACAAACCGGCCGTCATGCTCAGTAGTGCAGTGGGCGCGTATGTGAATCGCTATGCGGTGGCACCGGGCCGACGCGCGCTGTTTTGCGTGAATAACGACGCGGCGTATGCGGATGCAATGAGCCTGGCGCAATCTGGCGCACAGGTGCAGTTGGTCGATCTTCGGCCCACTACGGCCCCGGCCTTGCTGACTGCGGCCAATAGCGTGGGCATTACCGTCCACCACGGCAGCGCCATCACCCAAGTAAGCGGCTTTCAGCGCGCCAACACGGTGCGCATCGAAGGTTTTGACAGCAACACAGGCCGCGTGATGGGCGGCGCCGCGCACCACGAGGTGGACTTGGTCGCCATGTCCGGCGGCTGGACGCCGACGGTACACCTGACCTCGCACCGCAATGTCAAGCCGGTGTACCGCAGCGATATAGCCTGCTTTGTGCCCGGCGCTTTTGACCGCGCGCAGTTTGGCGCGGGCAGCATGGTGGGCGAACAAACATGGGACGGCGCTATTGCATCTGGCTGGACTGCGGGCGCGCAAGCGGCTGGTGTGCTCAGCCTGCACAGCAGCGGGGATGCACCCACGCTGCAAGACGGCTTTGGCATGGCTTTTGTGCCCGCCGGGCCGCTGCGCTCAGACCAATCCGGCGGCAAATTGTTTGTCGATTTTCAGCATGACGTGACGGTGGACGACGTAGAGCTGGCGCACCGCGAAGGCTATGTATCGGTCGAGCACCTCAAGCGCTACACCACACTGGGCATGGGCACCGACCAGGGCAAAACGTCTAATCTCAATGGCATGGGCGTCATGGCCACTGCCCGCGGCCTGGATGTGTCGCTGGCTGGCACCACTACCTTTAGGCCGCCCTACACCCCGGCAGCGCTGGGCGCGCTGGCCGGACGCAATGTGCGCGGCCACTTCCAGCCCGAGCGGCTGACGGCTATGCACGATTGGCATCTGGCCCACGGCGGCGTCAAGATGGAAGCAGGCTATTGGCTGCGCACGCTTTGGTACCGCACCCACGGCGCCACGCTGTCCGAGGCCTACAAAGCCGAAATGGAATTTGTGCGCGAAGCCGTGGGTATTGCCGATACGTCTACCTTGGGCAAGATCGACGTGCAAGGCCCGGACGCCGCCGAGTTTTTGGACCGCGTGTATGTGAACGGCTATTCCAAACTGGCCATAGGCAAAGCGCGCTACGGCTTCATGCTGCGCGAGGATGGCATCGTCATGGACGACGGCACCACCACGCGCATTAGCGAGACCCAGTTTTTCATGACCACCACCACCGCACAAGCGGCCAAGGTGATGAGCCATCTGGAATTTTTGCTGCAAGTGGTCTGGCCCGAATTGCGCGTGACGGTGGCATCGGTCACCGACCAATGGGCGGCCATGAGTATTGCAGGGCCGCGCACGCGCGAGGTGCTGCAAGCAGCCTTCCCGCACCTGGACTTTGCGGACGCTTCCCTGCCCTTTATGGGCTTGTTAGATACCCACGGCAATGGCCCGTTAGAAGGCGTGGCGCTGCGCATACTGCGCCTCACTTTCTCGGGCGAACTGGCGTACGAAATTTTCGTGCCCACGCACCACGGCCTGGCGGTATGGGAACACCTGATGGCAGCGGGCAAGCCCTGGCAACTGCGCCCTTACGGGCTGGAAGCGCTGGGCTCGCTGCGCATCGAAAAAGGCCATGTGGTCGGCTCGGAGATGGATGGCCGCACCACGCTAGGCGATATGGGCGCAGGCCGTATGGCCAGCCAAACCAAAGACTTTTGGGGCAAGGCGCTCAGCCACAGCCCGCATTTGCAAAAGCCGGATCGGCCTAGCTTGGTCGGCCTGGAAGCGGTGGATCCGGCGCAGCCGCCGAGCAATGGCTCTATCTTGTTCTTCGCCGATGACGCAATCCAAGGCCACGGGCGCGGGCACGTGACCTCTACCACCTTTAGCAAAACCGTGGGCAAGGCCATTGCGCTAGGCCTGCTGCAAGGCGGCACCGCGCATGTGGGCCAAGAAGTGGTGGCCGCATCGCCGGCCACAGGCCGCCAATACCGGCTGCGCGTGGTCGAGCCCTGCTTTATCGACCCGCAAGGAGTGCGTTACCGTGTCTGATTCCATCGCCACCACCGCAGCCCCCGCCACCCGCAGCCAGCCCACGCGCAGCGGCCAACTGCAAGTGCATTTGCGCGTGCAAAAACTCTCCAACCTCACGCAAATCAGCACCTGGTCTAGCAGCATAGGCGCGCTCAGCAGCGCGCTACACCGCGCACTGGACTGCGAAGTACCACTGCACACCGGCCAGCTGGTGCCCTGCGCGCTGGGCACCTTGATGCGCAGTGGCCCGTTTGAGTTTTTGTTAGTCGGTGACGCCGACCAGGCCTCCAGCGATCGCGTCGCCCTGCTGCGCCAGCACATCAGCGCCGACATTGGCTCGGTACTAGACCTGAGTCACGCCCGCGTGCGTGTGAGCGTGCACGGCGACAAAGCGGTAGAGGCTTTGTCCAAACTCTATGCGCTGGACTTTAGGCCAGCCGCCTTCGCCCCCAATAGCTTCGCCCTGACCGGCCACCACCACATCCCCTGCCTGCTGCACCGCCTGGATGCGCAGCACTTTCATGCTTACTACTTCACTACCTATGCACGCGGGCAAATTGATTTGCTGGCCGATGCGGCGCTGGAGTTTGGGGTGGATGTGACGCAGGCGGGGTGAACCGCGCTAGGCGCTAGCGCATCGCAGAGCGGGCGGCCTCGACCAAAAAGCCGCTGCGGCTCATGCCCTGGGATTTGGCGTAGTCGTCGATACGCGTCAGCATCAATCGCGGCACGGTGATGTTTATTTTTTCGGCTGGCCCCAGGTATTTTTCGACTGGCACATCCACCACCGCCCAAACCCAACCCACATAGTCTGGGTCGGCTTGCCAATGCGCCAAGCCGCGCGGGGCTGGAATGTGCGCACCATCTTCAATCAACACCTCTACATGCTGCTCAATTGCCTGGCGGGCGTTTTCCATGGCCTCTTCCATGGTGTCGCCGGCCGAAAAACATCCTGGCACGTCGGGCACCGCCACGCCCCACGCAGTGGTATCGGTTCCGGGCTCTAAGGCAATCATGAATTTCATCGGGCTTTCCTTTCAGCGCAGGCCAGCCTGCTTCTATAGCTTGTGCAGTAAACCTACCCCCAGGTCTTTTTTAGGGTGCGGAACGCTGATGTGGCCGGGCTTGTACGGATGCACAAATATATGGTGACTTCCTTTAGAAGCGCGCAAAAACCATCCATCGGCTTCTAGCTGCTTAATCAGCTCCCTGCTACTCATGGTGGTTATTGTACCCACCGAACAGAGGTCTTAGCACTCGTACCGAGTCAATGATGCTCAGCCATTGGCTGTGTTCCAGCCGGTCGTCGTAGTGCTCGAAGGCGCTTTGCGTGTTGTACGGCGGGTCGATGAATATGCACTTGACCTGCCCCCGGTAAAA
>Ga0192647_100267_pt1 | contig 35731 bp, 39 predicted proteins | sample LauGreFa1BDMLBSN_2_FD_133046 | JGI IMG/M metagenome (GOLD analysis project Ga0192647, IMG submission 133046) | Freshwater lake microbial communities from Lake Michigan, USA - Fa13.BD.MLB.SN - reassembly | ecosystem: Environmental > Aquatic > Freshwater > Lake | place: Lake Michigan, USA... | reverse complement strand
TTGGTGATTGAACCGTTAAACAAAAACAACGATAGCTAAACATGTAGAACTTTCTGTAGAGTGCTTACGGACGGGGGTTCGATTCCCCCCAGCTCCACCATATATTTTTAGGCTTCTAGATATTTCTTAAGCGCTAGTTTTGTTTTAGCGTTTAATAGAGACCAGACGCCTAATTTATCTTTCTGATTTAAACCCTCGCATCGTTCATACTGGATTTCTTTTTGCCCTCGATTGAGGTAGGACCTGTAGATTTTTGAGCGTTTTGTTGATTTGCTTTTATTTGAGCTTCTGAAGCCATATTTATTTCTCCTTAGATTTATATTCCTAGCACTTATTTACTAGTGATTTTAATATGAGGGCGATGTTAAAAATTTCAAGTAAATCAATGACTTATTGTAAAGTATTACTTTACAAATTCCCGATTTAAAAGTTGGAATGCCTTATATTTCTTGGCTATTGCAGATGGAATAAATTTTACTTTTTTTCGAAAAATTTACGAATTAATAGAATTTTAGTTAAAACACCCAATTAAAAAACCTTTCATTAAAAGCTCTTAAAAGCTTAAACCTTAGTCGGAATGATAAAATTACTATATGACTATTCTAGTGACAGGTGCCGCAGGTTTTATTGGGTCTAATTTTGTTTTGGATTGGTTTAGTCATTTAAAAGAAGATGTGGTAACTCTTGATTTGTTAACTTATGCTGGTAATTTAGAAAATCTATCTTCATTAAGTCAAAATTCTCATCATCATTTTATTCAAGGAAACATTGGAGATCGCAATCTTGTTTCAGATATTTTAAAAAAATACCAAGTTAGAGCAATCATAAATTTCGCAGCCGAAAGCCATGTAGATCGTTCAATTCATGAATCAAAAGATTTTATTCAAACCAATATTGTGGGTACTTATAATTTACTTGAATCTGCAAGAAGTTATTGGAATGATTTAGATCAAAATTTAAAAGAAGATTTTCGTTATTTACATATATCCTCAGATGAAGTTTATGGATCACTTCATGCATCAGATGAACCTTCAACGGAAAGTCGGCCTTATAAACCTAATAGCCCATACAGTGCGAGTAAAGCCGCAAGTGATCATTTGGTCCGTGCGTGGTTTCAGACGTATAAATTACCAGTTTTGACAGTTAATTCTGCTAATAATTATGGCCCATACCAATTCCCAGAAAAATTGATCCCTTTATGTATCTTGAATGCTTTAAATAATAAACCTTTACCTATCTATGGTGATGGTCAACAAATCCGTGATTGGCTATATGTGAAAGATCATTGCAGTGCGATTCGTGAAATATTAAATAAAGGACAAATTGGCGAAACTTATAACGCGGGTGGTTGGAATGAAAAAACAAATTTAAAGGTCGTTGAAACTTTATGCGCTATTCTGGATGAATTAAAACCAAAATCAGATGCCAAAAGTTATACCAATCAAATCACTTTTGTGAAAGATCGGCCGGGTCACGATAGACGCTATGCGATTGATGCTTCAAAATTAGAGCGTGATTTAGGTTGGAGACCACAAGAAACTTTTGAGACAGGGCTTCGTAAAACGGTTCTTTGGTATTTGGAAAATGAAACCTGGGTCAATCATGTGGTGTCGGGTGAATATCAACACTGGTTAGAAAAGCAGTATTCATGAAAATCTTACTCACGGGTAAAGATGGTCAGGTAGGTTTCGCGCTCCATGAAAAATTAGCATCAATAGGTGAGGTGATTGCGACAAATCGAAATGAGCTTAATTTAGAAAATTCTGATGCGATTAGAATATTTATTGAAAAAATTAAGCCTGGTATGATTATTAATGCTGCAGCTTATACGGATGTTGATAAGGCAGAAACAGAGATTGAATTAGCCCGTAAAGTAAACGCAGAAGCCCCTAAGGTTTTAGCAGAAAAAGCATCTCAACTTAATATTCCTATGATTCATTTTTCTACAGATTACGTATTTGATGGATTAAAAAATGAACCCTATGTGGAAACAGATCAGGCCAACCCTCAATCTGTTTATGGCCAAACGAAATGGGAGGGGGAGGAGGCTATTCGTAAACATAAGAAACATATTATCTTAAGAACAAGTTGGCTGTTTAGCAGTCATGGGGAGAATTTTTTAAAAAAGATATTAAAGCTTATTCAAGAAAAATCATCTTTAAATATTGTAAATAATCAAAAGGGTACGCCAACTTCAGCTGATGCGATTGCAAATGCGACTTACAAAATTGTAAAAATTATTTTAAATAAACCTAATTTTAAGGATTTTGGGACATACCATCTTGCTCTTGATGGCGAAACTAACTGGTATGAATATGCATGTTTTATAACTGATGAAGCAATACGTTTAGGATTAAAAACGACCATGACATCTCAAGATATCAAACTGATCTCAAGTGATGAACATCCAGCAGCAGCAAAACGTCCTATGAATTCTAGATTTAATGCGACAAAAATTAAAAATACCTTCATGCTAGAATTCCAAGACTGGAAGCAAGAGGCAGCAATAGCGCTTAAACTCAATTTGGTTAATTCTTAAAATGCATCTTACAACTAAATTTGTTGAAAAATGAAAGTGACCCCTTTAAGTATTCCAGATGTGCTTTTAATCGAGCCTAATATATTTGAGGATTCGCGTGGATTTTTCTTTGAAAGTTTTAGAGAAGATGTTTTTAAAAATAAAACATCATTAGACGTTTCATTCGTTCAAGATAACCATGTAAAGTCAGTAAAAGGTGTTTTGCGCGGACTCCATTATCAACTTCCTCCTTATGCTCAAGGCAAATTAGTGCGCGTAATTCAAGGGGAAGTATTAGATGTTGTAGTTGATATAAGAAAGTCTTCACCTTCTTTTGGAAAGTACATAACAAATATACTCTCAGCTAAGAATAGAAAACAGATATGGATTCCCGAAGGTTTTGCTCATGGATTTTTAACGCTTTCAAAAACCTCGGAGTTCTTATATAAAGTAACATCTCTTTATAAGCCTGATTTTGAAAGATCTATTGTTTGGAATGATCCAATTTTAAATATTTCTTGGCCTAGTAGTATTGATATCTTAACTTCTCCAAGAGATAAATTAGGAGAAACATTTGCTAGGTCGTTTGTATTCTAAAGCATGTGATGCGGCTATTTATGAATAAAAAGAGATTTTTTGATCTTGTGCTCGTTTGTTTCGCAATTATCTTATTTCTAATTCCATTTCTGTTTTTATTTGTTGCAGTTCGGTTGTCTTCAAAAGGACCTGCTTTATATTGGTCAGATAGAGTTGGGCTTGAGAATAAAATTTTCAAAATGCCTAAATTTAGAACCATGCGAATAGAAACGCCGAATGTAGCTACGCATTTGTTGGATAATCCGCAGTTTTTTTACACGCCTATAGGCTCTTTTTTAAGAAAAAGTAGTCTTGATGAAATCCCCCAATTATGGAGTATTCTTTTAGGATATATGAGTTTTGTTGGGCCGCGGCCTGCGCTATTTAATCAATATGACTTGATCGATTTAAGATCAAAAGCTGGCGTTAGCCGTTTACTTCCTGGATTAACTGGCTGGGCTCAAGTAAATGGCCGAGATCATTTATCTATTATGCAAAAGGTAAACTTGGATGTAGAGTATTTAAATCGTAAATCTTTTCGTTTCGATCTTTATATATTATGGATTACCTTTTTAAAAGTAATCGGACAGGATGGCATTTCACATTAATAGAGATATTAATTTAATGGGCGTATGAAAAAATTAACTTTAAATTTGCGCAGCATATTTGCTTTTACTCATGATATTTCCGCGGTAGTTTTTACTTGGTTTGCCGCTTATGCATTTCGTTTTAATTTTGATATTCCAGCCGAGCATTATGCAAACGCATATCAATCATTATGGATTGTTTTATTTTTTTATGGACTAGCTTTTCTTTTTTCTCGTTTCTATCGGGGTACCTGGCGTTTTGTAGGCCTTTTAGATCTTAAGCGTATATTCATTACCGTAATAACTACATCAATTGCTTTAAACGCCCCTTTCTTTTTTTCAGGCTATTCATTTTACATACCTAGATCAATTTTAATCCTACATCCAATTTTACTTATATTGGTGATAGGCGGTAGTCGGTTTATGTATCGAATATTTAAAGAGTATATAGCTTATGGGTCACATAATTCTTCTGGATCGCCTCTGATTATAATTGGCGCCGAAGATGCAGCTGTTTCATTAATTAAAGACATACAAAAGTCTAGAACGTGGAATGTAATAGGAATCCTAGATAATATTACCCAAATGCATGGCAGAGAAATTCTGGGAGTTAAAGTTTACGGAGGAATCAACCTTCTCCCTAAAATTACAAATGCCTACAAGGTCAAGAATGTTATTGTTTTAATGACGGAAGCAAGATTTCAAGATCGATCTGAAGCAATAAATTTAGCTAATCAATTAAAACTTAAAGTTTTAATAGCCCCTAAAACTGATGATTTGATAACTGGCAAAGTAACAATTTCACAGATTAGACCCATTGAGATAGAAGACTTGCTTGGCCGCGAACCTGTTGATTTAGATAATTCTGGTATAAAAAATTTAATAAAAGATAAAGTGATTATGGTTACAGGTGCTGGCGGTTCGATTGGTTCCGAGCTCTGTCGACAGATTGCTAAATTTAAACCAAATAAAATTATATGTTTTGATATCTCTGAATATGCCCTATATCAGTTACAGTCAGAATTTAGTAGATTAGCAATTAATACTGAAACAATTTACCTAGTAGGGGATGTTAAAAATAAAAAATCTTTAGAAAAAATCTTATCACTTTATAAACCAGCACTTTTATTTCATGCGGCAGCTTATAAGCATGTGCCCATGATGGAACACAATAATGTTGCTGAAGCGCTCACTAATAACGTTTTTGGTACTTATATCTTAGCTAAAGCCTGTCAGAAAGCTAAAGTTGAAAAATTTATTCTTGTTTCTACTGACAAAGCTGTTAATCCAACTAATGTTATGGGAGCAAGTAAACGATTGGCTGAAATGGTGTGTCAAGGAATGCAGAAAAAAAGTGGCACAAAGTTTTTGATGGTTCGTTTTGGTAATGTTCTAGGAAGCAGCGGGAGCGTAATTCCTAAATTTCGCGAACAAATTCAAATGGGTGGGCCTATTACCATTACCCATCCAAAAATTACACGTTATTTTATGTCTATTTCGGAGGCCGCTCAGCTTGTAATACAAGCAGGGCTGATTGGTGGTCGAGGTGAAATTTTTGTGCTGGATATGGGTAAACCCATTAAGATTAAAGATCTGGCAAATAAGATGATAGAGCTTTCCGGATTCCAGAAAGGTGAAATTGCAACTAAATATATAGGCCTCAGGCCAGGCGAAAAGCTCTACGAAGAATTGCTTGCTGACGATGAGCTCTCTCTGCCGACATCACATAAGAAAATTAAAACAGCTAAAGCCAATCATTTTGACGCTCGTTCATTATCAAAGTTATTGACTTGGATTGAAACTACGAATATTTACGACGAAAATCGTATTAAAAAAGAAATTACTAAATGGGTAAAAGAATATAACCCTTATTTAAATTAATAAGAGCTTTTATTCATCAGACTTTTTGATAAAAATGCCATCAAACTGTAACATCTGTCCCGTTTTTGTATTCCAATAACCAGGAATGATAGACCATAAACGAAAGTTATATTTTTTTAAAAAAGTTAGAAAATATTCGTAAGTTTTTTGTTTTTGGTATAGCGGTTCTGTAGAGAGCTCCAATTGAATGCCACTTATATTTCTTAGGTTTTTAATTGATCCCTTTAGCACTTCAGATTCAAATCCTTGTGTATCAATTTTCAAAAAAACTTTATTTGATTTTTTAACGTAAGAATTAAATACTGAATCTAATGTTGTAATCTTAACATTTATTTTTTTTACATATCTTGTGTCTGGAGTATTAGATAATAATTTTTGTGTCATTTTAAGAAATGATGAACTGTAAGAATTTTCTGAGACATTTATAATTCCAGATCCTCTCTTTGAGCCTAAAGCTATTCTTTCGTGAACAATCCATAAAGGATCTTTTTGTGATTTTTTTATTAGCTTTTTATGCGCCCCTGGCAAAGGCTCAAAAGAAATAATCTTCCCTTTGTAACCTTGTCTTCTTGAATCATTTGCGTATTGACCTGCATTTGCCCCAACATCAAAAAGAATATCTATTTTATGCTCAATTAAGGCATTTTTCCTTTTTGGCGTTATATTAAAGCCAATATTTAGAAATGCATGTTTAATATATTCTTTAATTGCTGTTTTCATAAGTGTCTTTAGATGCTAGCATAACTAACATATTCAGTCTAAAAAATTAAGGGGTTACGCATGTATAAAACATTAATAAAATCTTTAACTAAGAAAGCTCTTAGTAAATTACGTCTCAAATACATCCCCAAGGCCCTTGTAAGTGAAGATTACCAGGTTAAATTGCCAAGCGATTTTTTTTCCAAATACATTAAAAATTTAAATATTATAGATCTTGGATCGGAATGCTATTCCGGAGAAATGGATGCTTCATATAAAAATTTAATTTCTCACTACTCGTGTAATGTTTATTGTTTTGATATTCAGGATAACAAAACTCTTAAAATTTTAGCGCCGGGTAGCAATTTTATTTCCATTCAAGAGGCTGTTTTTGATGGCACTGAAACTAATTTTTACGATTGCAATCCCCCTGCAGCGAGCGGAATCTTCCCGCCTAATAAACCAGTATGGGATCGAATTGGTTTGCCACTTGAAATAAAAAAAGTAAAAAGAATTAAAACAAAAAAACTTGACGATTTGATTCCTAAAAATGTCTCAATTGATTTTATCAAGCTGGATATTCAAGGTGCAGAAATTACAGCGCTTACAAATGGTGCAGATGTTTTGAAAAACGTCTCATTTGTTCAGGCAGAGGGAGATTTCATAGAATTGTTTGAAGGTGGAGCGCCACTATTTCCAGAGGTTTTTAACTTCATGAAGTCTAAAGGGTTTACATTCTTTTCTTTTGGTAGTTTAGGTTTATTTAGCCTTGCAGGAGTTAAAAGAATATTAGGTAATGGTAGTCCAGAATTTTACCATAATCATTTTTGGTCTAAACAAATTGGTTTTTCTTTAGGTATTTTTTATAGAGCCCCAGAATATTTTAAAAATGACCCAGCTAAGATCCTTAATTCTGCAGCAATAGCTCATGCTTCATATAATGCATATGATTTAGCAAGGCTTATACTTACCGATGGTGCAAAGTATATTCCTAATGGAAAAAAAATTCTTGATGAGTACGAATTGTTGTTACGAAAAAACAATTTAATTTAATTTTTTATCTTTTTTTTTTTTGAAGGGATTGTTGAAGATATTTTACGACTATCTTAAGTCCTTCACTTTTTTATTTTCTAGTTTAATTACCACATTAATTTAGAAAGTCTTTAAACTTAATATAAAGTAAATTTATATAAATATTTATGATTACTTTCAATTCTTCGTATGAGGAACTTTTTTATCAGTCGCTCAGGATTAGACTTGTTGAACAAAAAATTATTGAGCTTTATCCATCCGATAAAATACAAAGTCCCGTTCATTTATCAATTGGACAAGAGTCTGTCGCGGTAACTCTATGCAGTCAATTAAGAGATGATGATTGGGTATTTATAAATTATCGTGGACATGCTTTTTATTTAGCAAAAAAGGGTCCGATGCCAGAATTATTTGCTGAGCTATTTGGCAAAAGAACTGGTTTATCAAAAGGTAAAGCCGGATCTATGCATCTTGCAGATCCTAAGCATGGGTTAATGGGTTCTTCGGCAGTTGTTGGCTCAACAATTTCTCATGCTGTTGGAGCAGCGTTAGCATCTAAAATTCGGGGGGAAAAAAGAGTTTTTGTTGCAGTGTTTGGCGACGGAGCAACTGAACAAGGCGTTTATCACGAATCACTAAATTTTGCTTCTTTACATAAATTGCCTATTTTATTTTTATGCGAAAATAATGGCCTTGCTGTTCATGCCTCCCTTGCTGAAAGACAATCATACAATTTACTTGCTCATGCAAGATCCTACGGAATTGAATCGACCCTAATTGAAGAAAGTTATAATTTTACTGAATTGAGTGATTTTTTTTCTCTATCTATCGAGAAAATAAGAGAACATTCTTTACCTTTATTGGTTGAAGTTAAAACCTGTCGTTATAAAGAGCATGTCGGTACTTCTGATGATTTTCAAGCTGGATATAGAAGTATTAAAGAAGTTAGAGATTGGCAATTGAAAGATCCACTTATAAATGATAAAACCCTTATAGATAAATTTATTCCGTTTATTCAGAAAGAAATAGATATGGCGGTTATATTTGCTGAAGAATCTCCTTTTCCTACAATAGATGATTTATTAACGGATATTTTTTAAGTGGAACCCTTAAAGTTGAAATATAGAGAAGCCTTGACTGAAGCAATGGCAAAAGCTATGAGGAAGCCAAATACACTTCTAATTGGCCAGGGTGTAACTGATTATAAAGGTATCTGGGGAACAACCCTAGGTCTTGCAGAAAAATATCCTGATCGCGTTATTGAGGCTCCCTTGTCTGAAGATGCTATAGCAGGTGTTTGTCTTGGTGCTTCATTGAATGGTATGTATCCAATTAATACACACATTAGAGTAGATTTTAGCCTTTTAATTTTTAATCAACTGATCAATTTAATTGCCAAATATAAATATATGTTTGGAGGTTTATTTGAAATTCCAATGATGTTTCGTTTAGTTATTGGAAGAAGCTGGGGTCAGGGTGCTCAGCACTCACAAAGCCTGCAGTCTTTATTAGCTCATATTCCAGGCCTTGTCGTGATAATGCCCTCAAATTCACAGTCCATTTTGGAGAGTTATGATTATGCATTAAATCATTATAGAGGCCCAGTTGTAATGCTTGAGCATAGACTTATGTATGAGCTGGAGTTTGAACAAAAAAATGAAAATAACCACCCATTTGAAACTCGAATTGATCGAAAAGGGAGTGACATTACAATTATTGCAACATCGGTTATGGTTCTTGAGGTTAGAAGAGCATGTGATTACCTAGAGAAATTTGGGATTTATCCAGAAATTATTGATTTACACTCGATTTCACATCCAAATCGAGAATTAATTTTTAATAGTGTTAAAAAAACTGGACGTTTACTAGTTGCTGACACCTCATGGCTACCCTATGGGGTCGCTGCTGAAATGAGCAGAATTATTTCAGAGAGAGACCCGAGTATTCTAAAAAAACCTATTAAATCTTTAGGTATGGCATATGCGCCTTGTCCGACAGCAAAAGTATTGGAGGATATGTATTATCCTGATGTTCATGATTTAGTTTTATCGGTTCTTGAGCTTACCGATAAAAATGCTACACAAAAGATTCCTATCCCCATAAAAACACCAATGACAGATTTTTATAAACATTTTAAAGGACCGTTCTAGTTATGGCTGAAAATCATATAGCAATTAATTTTCCTGAAGATATTACAAGGGAATTAGAGGGAAAAAGAGCTTTAGTTACCGGTGGAACAGGTATGATTGGCCGTGAAATTGTGCGCTTGCTTTTGGATCATGGGTGCCAAGTAACAAGTGTCTCTCTAGATGAATTAAAATTAGATTCTAGAGCGAAATATATTAAAGGTGATTTGTCAGATCTAAAATTTTGCTTAGATATTTCTTCTAATATTGATTTTGTCTTTCATGTAGCTGGGATAAAAGGCTCAGTTGTAGTAACTAAAGAAAAGCCAGCTAGTTTTTTCGTGCCTCTATTAATGATGAATACAAATATGTTAGAAGCTGCACGTCGAAATAATGCATCTAAAATATTGTATACAAGCTCTATAGGGGCTTATTCGCCAGCAGAGATTTTCATTGAAGAAAATGATGATTTAAATATTCCGCCGATGGATATGTTTCCCGGCTGGGCAAAGCGAATGGCTGAATTGCAAATTCAAGCATATCAAACTCAATACAAGGTTAATAATTTTTCAATCGTAAGACCCTCCAATATATATGGGCCCGGGGATAATTTTGATGAGCAAAATGCAATGGTTATTCCATCACTTATTGCAAGAGTTCAAAGAGGTGATGATCCAGTTCAAATATGGGGAGATGGCTCTTCGGAAAGAGATTTTCTTCATGCTACAGATGCTGCAATAGGCTCAATTTACGCTTGTCTTAGAGGTACCGATGGTAAGCCAATAAATCTAGGATGTGGTTATGGTATTACTATTAAAAATCTAGTTGAAACTTTGCAATTAATAACACCCTTTAATGCATTTTTTGATACCTCAAAGCCAGCTGGATTCCCAAGAAGAATTATGGATATGACGTATGCAAAAAAACGAATAGATTTTATACCGCAAATTTCTTTGAAACAAGGATTAGAGCAAGCTTATAACTGGTATTTATCTAATTCACTAGAACATCTAAATAAACAAAATTATTTTAGAGGTTAATTTTTAATGTTGCCAATACTACAAGAAATTTATTTTCGAATGTATTTAATCCGTAGTTCGGAATTAAAAATTTGTGAACTTTATCATGAAGATGAAATGAAAACACCAATGCACATGTCAATGGGCCAAGAGGCAGCACCAGCAGCAATTTCTTTAGCATTAGGCGTTAAATCAAAAATTATTTCTACATACAGAAGCCATGCTCCATTCCTGGCCCACACCAAACAAGTCAATAAATTTTTTTGTGAATTATTTGGAAAAGATAATGGTACAGCTGCAGGAAGAAGTGGTTCTATGCACCTTGCCGATATTGAAAATAATTATATCTGCTCTACTGCAATTGTTGCTGCTGGATTACCGCTTGGGCTAGGCGTTGCATTTTCCGAAAAATATAATTTGACCGGTAATTTTTGTATAGTTTATTTCGGCGATGGAGCAATAGAGGAAGGTTCTTTTTGGGAAACCTTAAATGCAGCATCTTTAATGCAATTGCCGCTATTGTTTGTTTGTGAGGATAATGATTATGCTGTTCATACTAAAAAAAATGAGAGAAGGGGGTTTTCTTCCATAAAATCCATTGTCGAGTCTTTCGAATGTGATTATATATTCGATGAATCTAACGATGCCGAAGAGATTTATAATAAGTGTTTAATGGCAAAAAAAAGTTTAGAAAATTCAAGGCCTGTTTTTTTTCATATTAAATGCATAAGATATTTAGAGCATGTTGGAATTAAAAATGATTTTGAAGCTTATTATAGAAATTGTTCTGATAAAGATATTCATGTAAATTATGATGCCTTGCAATTAATAAGAAACAAACTAATTAATGCTTCTTCATTAACAGAAACTATTAAAATTGAAGATGAAATTGATCGGAAAATTAATGCTGCAGTTAACCTAGCTAAACTATCAAGCTTCCCCCAAAAAAATGAGCTGTTAACCGGAGTGTATTTTGATTGAATTAACCTTCTCAGATGCAATAAACAAGGCATTACACTTAGAGATGGAAAGGGATGATTCTGTTTTTGTATTTGGCATTGGCGTTCCTGATCATGTAAAAATATTTGGTACAACTAAGGGTTTGCTTGAAAAATATGGAAAGAAGCGTTGTTTTGATTCGCCTTTATCAGAAGACGCTATGACGGGATTAGCTATTGGAGCTGCAATATCTGGTCTTAGGCCTGTTCATGTTCATATTAGGGTTGATTTCTTATTGCTCACTATGAATCAATTGATAAATATGGCTTCCAGTTTCATTTACGGAACAAACGGGAATCATTCGTTACCATTAGTAATAAGAGCAATTATAGGAAGAGGATGGGGGCAAGGTTATCAACATAGCAAGTCATTATTTTCTTATTTTACTCACATTCCAGGATTAATAGTTATAGCTCCAACATCACCTTCGGACGCACTTGGACTTTTACAATCAGCTATTAGATCAAATAGCCCAGTTATCTTCCTAGAACATCGATGGCTCTATTGGGCTAAAGAATCTGTTGATAATAATTTCCCTTTAGTTGAAATTGGTAAAGGTAAAGTCTTGCGCAAAGGAAAGGCCGTTACAGTTGTTGCAATTTCCTGGATGGTAGTTGAAACATTGGTTGCAGCGAAAATTTTATCTGAGAAAGGTATTGATATAGAAGTCATTGACCCAAGAACACTAAGACCTTTAGATACAGAAATAATTTTTAATTCTGTGAAAAAAACTGGAAGGCTAATTGTGGCCGATTGTGATTGGATAAATTCTGGCTTTAGTGCAGAAATTCTCAGCTTAGTTAGCGAGCAGTTATTTCAATATATGATTTCCTCACCTGTAAGAATAGGTTTTGCAGATTGCCCATGTCCAACAGTCCGTATATTAGAAGATGAATTTTACCCAAATGCTGAAACAATTATTCACGCAGTTGAAAAAATGCTAGATAAACCTCTTTCTATCCTTGATGGTATAGATTTTTATAGCCATGAAAATAAATTTAAGGGGCCTTTTTAAGCTAAAAATAAATATGATTGATTACGGATTTAAAAATAAGACAGCACTAATTACAGGCGGTTCTCGTGGGATAGGACTCTCGATTGCAGAATCTTTAGCAAAACAAGGCGCTCATATCGTCATCTGCTCAAGATCGAAAGAAAATCTCGAAAGCGCCTCTAAAGCTCTAAAAAAACATAATGTTGAAGTTTTAGCAATAAAAGTCGATGCATTGAATCAAGATGCAGCAGATTTTATTGTTAGTGAAATTAAAAAAAGATGGGATGGCGTTGATATATTAATTAATAATGTTGGCGGAGGCGGTCGATGGGGCAATGAGAGAGTTGAAATTACGAATGATTCAGTTTGGAGTGAAGTTTTTCAAAAAAATGCATTGATTGCGGCGCTTTTAACATCTAAGTTAATTCCTCACATGCTCAAGAGAAAATGGGGGAGAGTTATAACAATTTCCTCAATATATGGCAAAGAAGGAGGAGGTAGACCTTGGTTTGCAATGGCAAAATCTGCCGAGGTTGCTTTAATGAAATCATTATCTCTTACCAATTATCTTGTAAGAAGTGGAATTACTTTTAACACAGTTGCTCCAGGCGGTATTTATGTTAAAGGTTCTGGTTTTGATGAGGAGTTTGCTAAAGATCCTATCAAATTTAAAAAAATGATCGAGGATGAGTATCCTCTCGGAAGGATGGGAACACCAGAGGAGGTTGCTAATGTAGTAACTTTCTTATGCTCAGAGCAAGCATCTCTTGTTAACGGCTCACAAATAACTGTTGATGGAGGCCAAACGAAATCATTTTGATTTTAATTTCATTGGAAATATTTTGATTAAACTATCTATTTTAGTAGCAAGTAAAAATCAAGCTAAATATATACCGGATATGCTATTGGCATTAAAGGCCCAATCCTTTCAGGACTTTGAACTAATAGTTGTTGATTCATTTTCATCAGATGGCAGCATTAAACTATTTGAGTCTTTTAATAAATCAAGAATCTTTCTTAGGGAATGTAGTGCAGAGGATGCACATTTGTTCGGGCTTCAAAAAGCAAAAGGCGAATATATTATGCTAGCCACTACATCAGATTATTTGTATAGCTTTAAATGGTTAGAAAGAGCAATTAATGTATTGGATTCCAATAAAGATATTTCTTTGGTCTGGGGGTCGGCAGTGAACATTAATGACCGAGGTATTATTAGAGGAGTCTGGGGTGACCATTATCTTTATAATTATCCTCCAAATAAATTCGATTATTTCTCTTATTGGCTTTTCAATCCGTACCTGCCTGAATTAAATTTTATCGTAAAAAAGAATGTATATAAATATTGTTTAAAAGATAATGATCCCTTGGGATATATATATAAATTTCTTCTTAATTTTACTAAAAATGGTTTTTTGCCTCTTTATATTCCTGAATTAGCGCATGCGGGAAGATCTCACCCTAATAATCTTACTACTAAAAATCGTTTTTACGATTTTATACAATACAATTGGCTTCTAAAAAGGAAACAATACATTTATTTTTTTGCAATAATTTTTGGTATTAAAAAACATATTTTTATAGATGGTAATTTTCAAACAATTAAACATTTGTCCTTTTTTGAAAGAATACTCTTGCCATTAACACTTTTAAAAATATATGTATTTGAAGTACCTAAAACAATTTTCAGAAAATTTAAAAGAGTTATACTTTTAAAGTTAGACTAAATAGATTGGAATGAAAATTAAAAAAACAGCTTTTATTACTGGAATTTCAGGAATGGTTGGCTCACATTTAGCTGATTTTATTATTGAAAATACTAATTGGAATATTGTCGGGCTTATAAGGTGGAGAAGCCCATTAGAAAATATTAGCTCCTTAATTAAACGTATTAATAATAATGATCGAATTAGTCTTGTTTATGGGGATTTGCGAGACACAATGTCTATTGATAAAGCTATTGAAAAAACTAAACCGGATTATCTTTTTCATTTAGCAGCTCAAAGTTACCCTTTAACCAGCTTTGAAGCACCTTTGGACACCCTAGATACGAATATACAAGGCACAGTCAGAGTCTTAGAGGCATTAAAGAAATATAAAAATGATTGTATTGTCCATATTTGCGCTTCTTCTGAAGTATTCGGGCGCGTTCCAAAGGAAAAATTGCCTATAGATGAAGAGTGCAGTTTTCATCCAGCTTCTCCATATGCAATTTCAAAAGTTGGTACTGATTTAGTAGGTAGATTTTATGCTGAAGCATATCATATGAATATCATGACAACTAGAATGTTCACGCATACCGGCCCTAGACGAGGCGATGTTTTTGCTGAATCTAGCTTTGCTAAACAAGTGGCAATGATAGAGAGGGGGTTGATTCCACCTGAGGTAAAAGTTGGAAATTTAAACAGTTTACGAACAATAGCAGATGTCAGAGATGCAGTGAGGGCGTATTATCTGTTAGTAACTGTTAATCCAATTCGCGGCGAATATTATAATATTGGAGGATCTCACACATGCACAATTGGCGATGTACTGAATAAAATTATCTCTCTGTCAACATATGCTGGAAAAATTCAAATTAAAGAAGATGCCTCTAGGTTAAGACCAATTGATGCAGATTTACAAATCCCTAATACGAAAAAATTTCGTGACCATACCGGATGGGAGCCAAATATACCCTTTGAAGAAACAATTAGAGATCTGCTTGACTATTGGAGAGAAAAAGTTGATAAAGACGGCTCAAGCTTACTAACTAGATAATGCCTGACCATTTTACAAAAGTTTTTGAATCTGACTATTTTCTTGTAGAGCAAAGCAATAAAAAATATGACAATAATGATTCTTATTATAGAATCAATGAAAAAGATTCTATTATTTGCTGTGTATTAGATCAATTAGATCGTTTTATATTGGTAGAGCAAAATAGGCCAGCTATAGGTCTTCTGACCTTAGAGTTTCCTGCTGGCCAAATTGAAAATAATGAACAACCATTAGCCTCAGCGGAAAGAGAGTTTTATGAGGAGACTTCGTTGTATGCAAAAATGTCCTGCGTTGGAAAATTTAGTATTATGCCAAACAGATCGACTAGTCAGGCATATGGCTTTTTCGGTTTTACAGAGAATAATGGCACGAAAAAAATGCATGGAATTAAGGTTCTAGAAATCAAAAGAGGTGAGCTAGAAGAAATTATTTTATCTGGAAAATTTCAGCATATGGCAGGATTAGCAGTTTTAAAAGCTGCAGAACTCTATTTTGAGTTTAATATATTTAACGATAAACTTTCTGACATTGAAGAATCCTTCACAAAGTCTAAAATAAATAAAGATTGAGACTATGAGTAAAAAAGTTAACTACAATAATTCTACCCTTAAAGATGTAATAATTATTAAGCCAGAAACATTCTATGATCACAGAGGCGAATATGTCGAAATTTTTAATAACGAAACGTATAATTTAAACAATTTAAATTTAAATTTCGTCCAAGATGATATTTCAATTTCATCTAAAAATGTGCTTAGAGGTATTCATGGTGATAATAAAACATGGAAATTAATTTCATGTTTATATGGCAGTTTTTATTTTGTAGTTGTTAATAATAATCCCAAATCAGAACAATATAAAAAATGGCAATCATTTTTACTTAGCGATAAAAACCGACTGCAAATTTTGGTTCCGCCTAATTTTGGAAATGGCCACCTAGTTATCTCGGACACAGCTATTTTTCATTACAAACAAACATCTTATTACGACCCATCAACTCAATTTACAATTAAGTGGAATGATCCTGAGTTCTCAATTTGGTGGCCTACCAAAGATCCTATTCTATCGAGACGAGATGACTTAGGCCACTTTGTCGATTAATACAGGAGTATCAATTGTTTAAAAATAAAAATGTTTTGGTCGCTGGCGGTGCAGGATTTATTGGAAGTCATTTAATCTTAAGGCTATTAAAATTAGGCGCGAATGTTAGCGCTACATTACATATCAAAGAACCTTTTATTAATGATTCAAAAATTAATTATTTACGTTGCGACCTTAGAAACCCTGAGGATTGTTTGAGAGTTACGAAGAATGTGGATTATGTGTTTATGTGTGCAGCTAATACGTCAGGAGCTGCAGTGATGACAAGGAATCCCCTGGCTCATTTAACACCAAATATTTTAATGAATATTTCAATGCTTGATGCGGCGTATGAAAATGATATAAAAAAGTTCTTATTTATTAGTAGTAATACAGTTTACCCATTGACGGACTTTCCGGTAAAAGAAGAGGATGTTACTAATGAATTTTATGATAAATATTTTATTGTTGCGTGGATGAAGAGATTTACTGAAATTGTCTGTCAAATGTATTCCGAAAAAATTTCTAAGCCCATGGATGTATGTGTAGTTAGGCCAGCCAATGTATATGGTGAATTTGAGGATTTTGAATGGGAAACTTCTCATGTAATACCAGCTCTTATTCGTAAGGTTGTAGAAAGAATGGACCCCCTTGAGGTTTGGGGTGATGGTAATGATTTAAAGGAGTTTATTTATATCGATGATTTTATAGACGGCCTCCTACTATCCATGGAAAAATTAACTGGATTTGATCCTATTAATATTGCAATTAGCGATCCCTGCACTGTCAAAGAGATTATTAACTTATTAGTTAATTTAGATGGGTATGAGAATGCAAATATCATTTATGACACATCGAAGCCCAGTATGATTCCAAAAAGACTGATAGATAATCAAAAAGCTGTTAATAAACTCGGATTTTCGCCAAAGGTTTCCTTAGAAGAAGGCCTTAAAAAAACCTTAAAATGGTATCGATCTTCAATAGATAATGATAATAAGTAAAACCCCCTTTAGAATTTCATTTTTCGGAGGAGGAACAGATTATCCAGCATGGTATGAAGAAAATGGTGGATCAGTTATTAGTATGGCTATTAATAAGTATTGTTATATCACCTGCCGTTATTTACCACCTTTTTTTGATTATAAATACCGTATTAGGTATTACAAGCGTGAAGAAACAAATAGCATAGACGAGATACAGCATCCTGTTGTAAGAGCATCTTTAAAATATATGAATGTTCAAAAAGGTGTTGATATAGTTCACCATGCAGACCTTCCAGCACAGTCTGGTTTAGGGTCTAGCTCGACATTTACTGTTTCTCTTTTAAATGCTTTTAGAGCCTTGAAAAATATTAATAGCGATAAATATGAATTAGCAAAAGATGCAATTTTTATTGAACAAAAATTAATAATGGAAAATGTCGGCTCACAAGACCAGGTAGCAGCAGCCTATGGCGGTTTTAATAAAATAGATTTCAGTAGCTCTGATGGGTTTAAAGTAAAACCAATTTTCATAGATGATATTACGAAGGTTACCAGTCATATGCTGCTTTTTTTTACTGGAATTATGAGGTCAGCGAGCGACGTTGCTCAAGAGCAGATTAAAAATATCCCCAGGAATAAAACCCTTCTCCAGGAAATGATCCTCCAAGTCAATGAAGCGACGAAGTTACTAAATAGTCAAATAATTGATATGAAATTATTCGGAAGTCTCTTAAATGAGCAATGGAGAGTAAAAAAAACACTTGCATCTAATATAAGCAATAATGAAATAAATACTATTTATGATATAGGGATGCAGTATGGTGCTTACGGTGGCAAAATATTAGGTGCGGGTGGTGGAGGTTTTATATTATTTATAGCCAAGCCCTCAAGTCATAAAACTATTATTCAGGCATTAAACAAACTTATCAATGTTCCTGTTGATATAGATTTAAATGGAAGCCACATTATATATTCATCAGGCTCTGAAAATTTTTAGGCATATGAGTAAATATCAAAAAGAAATATTAGATCTTGATGTTCTTGTTCTTTGTGGCGGGCTTGGAACTCGAGTTAAAGATATATTAGGGAACACTCCTAAATCTATGGCTAAGATTAATGAACTTCCATTTTTAGATCTTATAATTAACCAATTAAAAAAAAATGGTATTTTTAAAGCTATTTTTTGCGTAGGATATGAATCGCAAAAAATAATGGAGCATTATGGGAGCCGGAAAGATTTTATATGTATTTTTTCCAAAGAAGATATTCCACTAGGAACTGGTGGTGCTATTAAAAATGCATTAAAACACATAAAGACTGAGAGTTTTATTGTTTTAAACGGTGACTCAATTTGTGATATAAATTTTAGTTTTTTTCACTCATATCATCTTGCAAAGCAGGCGTTTGTTACAATCGCAGTTGTCGAAAACCTAAATTCTAATAATCGAGATTTTGGTAGCATTTTTTTAGATGATAACTCTAGAATTAATTCCTTTCATGAAAAGAAAAAAGAAGAGCATCTTACATGCGTTGCATCATATATAAATGCTGGTGTTTATTTATTCAATAAAAGAATCCTTAATTTTTTTTCGCAGAAAAACAAATCATTTTCACTAGAAAATGATATCTTCCCTGAGATTGTTGAAAAAAAAAATTGCTTTGCATTTATTTTAAAAACAGAATTTTATGACATCGGGACAAAAGAAAGGTTGGCAAACGCAGAAAAAAATTTATCAAAATTTTTTGATTAATTTAATATATGTTTTTTATCTGCAAATATAAAATTATTAGATGATAAAATCATACTTTTGTTAGTTATTATTTTCTTAAATATTTTCGGTGTGATTTCAACGTAGTTATTATCCGCAAAGTATGATTTGTAACCATTCTTCCACATTAATGAAAAAAGCTTTTTAGCATTTTCAATTTTTTTTATGTTGTTATCTGGAATATGTTCAGTAAATGAAACTTCAATTATCCATATTGGCTTAGGATTTAGCTGGAGAGTTTTTTCTGCCCCATAAAGCATTTCAAGTTCATATCCTTCAATATCTGCAACTATCAAAAGTTTTTCTTTAGTAAACCTCTGGGAAATAGAGTTATCTAAGAGAACCGTTGGCACTACTCTATAGTGTTGCAAATCTGAACCAGCCCATTTTTTTATCAGGGAGGCGCCAGTTCCATATCCATAGAGTTTTTCTAATGCACTTGCGCTTCCCAATGCAACAGGAAAAATCTCAACCCCTTTATCCCATTTATTTAAAATTAGATTCTTATAAAGTATATTGAGATTTGAATGTAAAGGCTCAAAGGCTGTAACTTCCTTGCCCATTTTCATTGCGATACATACATAATAGCCTACATTTGCACCAATATTAATCAGCCTATCACTTTTTGATAATTGATTTTTAACTACAATTGTTTCTTCAATTTCAAACCTACCTGTTTCCATTAAGAATGTGCCAGAAAAAAAATAGCCCTCAGGATGCTTGTTTGTTTTCATCAGAATAATCTGGTAGATAATTACTCTAGCCCAATATGCTATGTAAGGAATCTTTTTGACAAGATTTTTGATCTTATTGAGTATTTGCATAGAATTCAGATCTTTATATTTTTATCATGTACATTATAATAGTAAATATATTTAAGCAGAGCTTTACTTGATGATAAAAAATAAGAATAACATCAGTGTCTACCCCGTCATATTATGCGGCGGGTCTGGAAAGAGATTGTGGCCAATATCTAGAGAGTCTATTCCAAAGCAATTCTACGATTTTTTTGGAAAAGGCTCTTCCTTCCAAAGCTCAGTAAGCCGCTCATTATCAATAAAATTTAAAGGAATTAATTTAAAAACACCCCTTGTTATTACGAACAAGGAATATAAATTTTTAGCCCAAGACCAAGCAAAGAATATTTGTAATTCTGATTTAGATTATATATTAGAGCCTGAAAGTAAAAATACTGCACCCTCTTTAACTTTGGCTGCATTAAATTGCTATCAAAATGATAAAGACTCAGTGATGGTAGTTTCTTCATCTGACCATTTCTTGCCCAATATAAATAATTTTGTTTCTACGATTGAAAAAGCAATTAAAATTGCAAAATCTAACGGAATTGTCCTTGTTGGTGTTAAGCCAACCAATCCTAGTAGTGAGTTTGGGTATATTGAGTGTAATAAAGACTTAAAAAATAAATCGGCATTGCAAGTCATTAATTTTTATGAAAAACCTTCTCCAAATTCTGCAAAAAGCTTTTTGTCTAAAGGAAATTTTTTGTGGAATGCTGGAATTTTTGTTGTTAAAGCTCAAGTATGGCTTGAGGCCATAGAGCTTTTCGACACTAAACTTTATAGGTTATGTAAAAAATCTTTCGAAGATCGAGAATATAGCGCTAATTTCATTAGCCCAAGTCCTATTTTTTTTAAAAAAATAAAAAATGATTCTATAGATTATGCAGTTTTACAAAAGTGCAAAAATACGAAATTTTCTTTAAGTGCTGTTGAATTAAAATCTAGATGGCATGATTTAGGTACCTGGAATAGTTTTTGGCAGTTATTTAAAAATAGTTTTTCATCTAATCTTATATTTGGAGATGTAATTGCCACAAAAATAAGTAATTCAATCATTTATTCAACATCTCGGCTCGTTGTAGCAAATAATTTAGATGATATTATTTTAATTGAAACACCTGATGCCATAATGATTCGAAAGAAATCATGCCTTGAGAGTCAGGGCGAAATTATAGAATTACTCAAAAAAGCTAAACGATTTGAAAGAAAATTAAATCGAAAAGAATTTCGACCTTGGGGCTGGTTTGACGTCCTAGACTCCTCGAATGGCTATAAAGTTAAAAAAATATTAATTAACCCAAATTCTTCTTTAAGTTTACAAAAACACAATAAAAGATCTGAGCATTGGGTTGTTATAAAAGGAGAGGTAAATGTAATTTGTGGCCCTAAGAGATTGCGATTGAAAGAAAATGAGTCTTTTTTTGTTCCAAAAAATATGAAACATAGATTATTTAACAAATCTAGTGACCCAGTCGAGATTATCGAAGTTCAAACAGGAGAGTATTTAGAGGAAGATGATATTATTCGTTTTGAAGATAATTACCATAGACCTTTGAAAGGTGAATCGTGAAAAAAGCTCTAGTTCTTGGTGGTGGCGGTTTTATAGGATCTCACATGGTTCGAAAATTAAAAAACGAGAATTTTTGGGTTAGATCTGTTGATTTAAAATATCCAGAATTTTCAGAAACAGAAGCAGATGATTTCATTTGCGCGGATCTCGCCGATCCTATAATTGCCAGAGATGCTATTGACACGAAGTTTGATGAAATTTATCAGTTTGCTGCAGATATGGGTGGTGCTGGTTTTATATTTACTGGTGACAATGATGCTGACATTATGCATAATTCGGCATTAATTAATCTCAATGTCATAGAAGCAAGCCTAAGACGCAATTCAAGAAAAATATTTTATTCTTCCTCTGCTTGTATTTACCCGGAACATAATCAGATTGACCCCTTAAAACCAAATTGTGAAGAGTCATCTGCATACCCAGCAAATCCAGATAGCGAGTACGGTTGGGAAAAACTTTTTAGCGAAAGGTTATTTTTAGCTTTTGCTAGAAATTATAATTTCGATATACGAATCGCACGTTACCATAATATTTTTGGCCCTGAAGGAACCTGGCGCGGAGGCAGAGAAAAAGCCCCTGCGGCAATTTGCAGAAAAATTGCGCAAGCAAAAAATGGTGACAGCATAGACGTTTGGGGTGACGGAAATCAAACTAGATCTTTTTTAATTATTGATGAATGTATTGAGGGCACATTGAAATTAATGAGATCCAATTATACCGGCCCAGTTAATATTGGCTCCGAAGAAATGGTTTCAATCAATCAATTAGTTTCTATGATTGCAGATATAAGTGGAAAAAAAATAAAAATTAATAATATAAAAGGGCCTGAAGGCGTTCGTGGTAGAAATTCTGACAATAAATTAATTCAAGAGAAATTGCACTGGAGACCATCTAAACCGCTAACTTGGGGGCTTGAAAAAACCTATCATTGGATTCAAGATCAAGTTTTAGGTTTAGATGTCAAATCGTATTGATTAAAAAAGCGTTGCAAATTTCCTTACTGGGACTTCTAGGGAGTTTTTTTGGTTTTTTTTGTCAAATACTTACTGCTAAATACTTCGGCGCAACGTCAAGCTATGACTTATTTGTAGTAGCCAGCACGTACCCACTTTTTGTTACAGGACTTATAACGACAAGCTTAAATCATTATTTAATTCCTGAAATATTAAAAAAGACAAGAAAAAATTCCCGCAATAAGTTTTGCTTCTCCATTTTTTTAAGTTTTTTATTTTTAAGTTTATTTATAGCATGCGCAGGCTATTTAGTATCACCATTTCAAATGTCTTACTTTGGAGCATCTAGTAGTAACGAGTTTATTAAGATAGCTCAAATATATTGGTTAGCAACATCACTAATTCCAATTATTTCACTTTTTCAATCGATAAATATAGTCGGAAATAATGTAAATTATGTGGGTAAAGCTAATTTAATTCCAGTCTTAACCACCTTATTTCTATTTGTAATCTTTAGAGATAATTTTGGATTAACACTTTTGGCATATAGTTTATTGATAGGTAATATTATTAGTCTTCTTTACCTTGTTAAATTTAGTATTAATCCAATAAATATTTACAAGCTCACCATAAGTGACTATAAATCCTTGAAAGAATTCTATAAAAAAATTCCATTAATTATTTTATCAATTCTTTGCTATGTCGTTTTCCAATCTAGCGACGTTTATTGGTGTAAATTTTTATCAGCATCGAGTCTTTCCTACGTAAGTTATTCGCAGCGATTTCTTGTGGCTTTTACAACATTAAATATTTCATGGCCTATTCAAGTATTTTTACCACATCTGTCAAATAACATAAATTCTGGAAAAAAAAATATTGCTATGCGAAACATAATTAAAATTTTCAGGATATCTGCCACATTGCTAATATTTCAGTGTATATTTTTTTACTTTTACTCAGATAATATTATTTCAATTTTATTGGAAAGGGGCTTGTTTGATTCGTTAGCTACAAAAAATGTTTCTGGACTTTTGGAAGTTTCGATTTTTTCAAGTATATTTTTTTCAGGGTCAGTGGTACTTTTGAGATATTTATTTGCTGAAGGCAATTATAAATCAACTGCAGCATCTGGTTTATTTATTACTATTATTTATTTTGGATTATCAGGAATGCTAACAAAATATTTTGGCTTAATGGGGTTGTCAATTGCGTTTGTTTTATCCTGGTGTTTATTTTTTATAAAGTTACTATTAGATGTCTTCAAAGGACAATGGCAGTTAATTGTTAATACAGAAAATTATTTTTTTCTTAAAAATTTATCAATATGTACACTGATTTATATAGCCTTTTCATTTATTCTGAGGCATTTTTATATAATACTTTTCAAGCAAGACTTATTTACTTTTATAGATTTGGCAGTAATTTTTTCGATTACATTTATTTTCTTTATTTTCTTAACTATAAAAGTTTCTCCAATTTTTGAAATAAAAGAATTCTTTGGTAAATTCTCTAAAAATGCATAGATTTTTATCTAATTCTAGATTTAATATCTTAAGCCTTTTGTTTATTAGTTTCTTTCATATAACTCGCGGATTTAAGTTTCTTAATAATTTACAGGTTGAGGTTGTTACGATTTTTTTCTTGCTATTTATTTTTATAAATTCTAATTTTTCAAAAATAAGCAATTTCAAATTTGATAAAGCTCTCATCTTTTATTTAATTTCTATTTGCTCGATTACACTAGCATTACTTTTTTTCTGGATTTCTGAAGAAGATACGCATTGTCTTAAAGTCGCTTATTTTTATACCCTTCCGATATTCTATATTTATCTGTTACTTGCGAATTCAGGTCATGGAAACAATCCTGATAAAATTCTAAAGTATTATTCAATTTTTACCTTCTTACTTTCTTTTCTTAATATTCTGATGTTCATTGAAGTTTCCTTTTTACGTTGGCATCCCTTTTTTACGATTGAATTAGGTACGATACAGCCCAGAGTTTACGCGCATTACCTAACTGGAGTTCTTGGTGAGGCCTCGAGATACATATCATATTTTGGCGAGCCTTCAGATTTTGTTTGGATAATTGCCAGTGGCTTTTTTATTCTTCTCAAATATGAATTTTATTTAATGGCTTTCATTTCGCTATTTTCAATAGTTCTTTCTGGGTCAGGAGCAGTTCCAGTATTTTTATTAATCTTCATTTTCTTGACTATTTTTCAAAAAAAACTTAATTTTTTTATCGTTTTATCAATCCTAGCAATGACTTTAATAGCCGCCTATCTCACATCAGATGGTACTTTAGCTAGGATTTTTTTTAGATGGTTTGATCCTGATTCGCACCAATTATCTGTAAATAGAATTAATTTTCTACTTTCGGGACATATTAGTGATACCAATTCACTCAGCCTGCCCTTATATCAGATGTATCCAACTAAGATTGATGGTCCAGAGCTGCTGAATTATACTAATAATTTTTTTTATACGATTGCAAGATTAGGAATATTCTCAATTCCAATTATTTTAAGTTCTAGTTTTCTTATGTTAAAAAGTTTTAAGACCATAATGCTCAGAAAGGAATATGAACTTGCGACCAGCCTTTTATGTTTTATTTTGCTATTATTTACGAGAGAATCATTTAATTTTATTCTAGTTTTCTGGTTCCTATATATATTCATCCAAAAAAAGACTGAGAAATCAATTTGAAGATAGATAAGGTTTTTGTTTTTGGATCGGCCAAGGATATACCTATCCTGCATTTTTCCCTTCCAGCTATTTTAAACTACATAAGCGCTAGTTCTTATTTCTTGGTATGTGATGAATTAGATGTAAAAAGATTTCAAATTTTCAAAAACCTAAACTTTTCTATTGTTTCTGATCAGAGTGTTTTAGGGGAAAATTTTCGCTATTTAAATATCAGAAATAAAAAGTTATATTCTTGGTACAAACAGCAAGTTGTTAAACTTTTATTATGCAATCAACAAAAACCAAATGATATTATTTTGCTTTGGGATGGCGATACAGTTCCATTGAAAAGGTTAGATTTTTTTAAGAATAACAGGCTAAATATTCGGCTCTCACATGAGTATCATCCAATGTATTTCATTTCTATATTACAAATACTAAATTTAAGAAAAATTACCCCTAAATCTTTTATTTCACAATGTTTTTTATTAAAAGCCTCTTGGTCTCAATTAATGTGTCAGGCAATAGAAAAGAACATGGGTGAGAATTTTGTTACTGTGGTTTCAAATTTGGCTAATTCAAGTAAATTACAATGTTTTAGTGAATACGAATCTTTAGGGACGTATATTCATAAATATTTCTTTTATGAAATCAATTTAATAGAGCGAGATTGGCTTAGATTTGGCAGTTCTATTTTTAAATCTCCTGATAAGTTAAATAATTTTAATATTGGCACTCAGTTTGAGTATGTATCATTTGAGTCCTGGGATAAAGCCTCCATAAAAGCTATTTTTGTTAGATTTTTTTATTTCATATATTATTATAAAAGGTTGGCTGTTGCTAAATGAAATTTAACTCTCTCCTAAGACATCTTTTGTCCAGTTACTATCCATTTAAATTTCTCTATCAAAAACTAAATAATCAATTTGTAAGGGATGTATTTGTTGCCCAAGAATTGAAAAAGTTAAAGAAAAATTCTTTAATTTTGGATGCTGGTTGTGGAAGCCAAAGGTACAAGGCTGATTGTTCTCATTTGAGATACAAATCACAGGATTTTGGAGGGTATGCCACCGACCTTAAAAAAAGTATTGATACTTCTTACCAAGATCTTGATGCTTACGCATACGCCAGCCAAATCGACTACATTGGTAATATTTGGGATATAAAAGCAAAAAACAACACTTTTGATGCTATTTTATGCACAGAGGTTCTTGAACACATTCCATATCCCATTGAAACAGTCAAAGAATTTTCTAGGATTCTTAAAAAAAATGGTATTTTGATTTTAACAGCTCCATCAAACTGCTTGCGTCATATGGATCCGTATTTTTTTTACACGGGGTTTACGGACAGGTTTTACGATAAAATTTTAACTGAAAATAATTTTTCTATAAAAAAAATAGAGCCCGTTGGAGATTATTACAGCTGGATGTCGGTTGAAGTTGCTCGAACATCAATCAGTAATTCATTGCTCGCGAAGCTTATTTTGTTTCCAGCATTTCTTTATTATGCAATGAAAAGAAAAACTCCAGTATCAGTTAATAGCTTGTGTATGGGCTATCACATAGTAGCTATCAAAAATTAGAGATTAATTTGAAGAAAATATATCTAAGACTTGCTGGTGGACTAGGAAATCAAATATTTCAATACACGGCAGCACTTTTAATTAAAAAAGAAAACGATCTAATTTATTTCCATATAAAGGCTTTAAGTAATTACAGAGCTGGCCGCAGTTTGGAATTGGTTAATTTTTTTGAACTTCCGCAAACCACATATTTTCATGTTAGCCCTTTCGCTAGCTTTATCTTTAAATTCAGATTGGCAAAAATTACTTCTTTTTTTGGTTGTAACGATTTAAATTTCTCCTCGATCCTTTCTAACAAAATTACGCACCATACAAAAGGCCCTTTTTATTTAGATGGCTATTTTCAGGATGCTTGGAGTTATGAACATATTCAGCCCTTGCTCGTTCAGTTATCAAGAGACTTAAAAAAAAATAAATTTAATAATGAGCCATACAGTCAATATGATTGCATTATGCATATTAGAGGTAGTGATTTTTTAGCTAATTTAGATAACTCGCTTAATAGTGTTGATTTCTATATAGATGCCATAAAATTGCTAAAAAGTAGCCATGCGGTAAAAAATGTATATGTCGTGACCGATGATCTGCAGTATTCAAAATCAATGCTAGATATTATTAAATCCAAATTTAAAGATATTAATTTTTATTTAGACCACGAAAGAAAGTCTTTATTTGATGACTTTATGATTTTGCTTCATGCGAAGTCAAGAGTTATTGGCACTAGCACTTTTGCATGGTGGGCATCAGCGCTTGACGACAAGAAGTCAATCACTATGAGCCCAAAATCGTGGAAACTTAATTTCAATAGGAAATTAGTTCTTCCTTGGGAAGAGCTCGTTAATAGTTAATATTAAAATATAATAAATATGCCTTCTATTACCGTCTTAACCCCGACTTTTAATCCAAACCTAATTTACCTAAAAAAGATGCTTGCAAGTCTAAAGAAGCAAACTTTTAAGGATTTTGATCTTTTGATTGTTGATGAGAGTACATCGGTTGATTTAAATTTTATTAAAAATCTTAAATTAGGCTTCAAGGTTAAAATTTTGAAGCCAAGAATAAAATTAGGCATTGGAGGTTCGTTGGCTTTTGGTATAAGCCAAATTAAATCTCAATTTATTGCGAGAATTGATGCTGATGATATTGCCAAAGATAATCGTTTAAAAAAACAATATGACTTTTTAATGAGCCATCCTGACACTAGTTTGGTTGGCTCTTCTGTTTTTAAGATCGATAGTTATGGAAAGATAACAGGTTCTAGACGTTATCCAATATTGCATAGCGATATTCTGTCCCAATTAAATATATGGAATCCTCTTTGCCATCCCTCACTCATGATAAGGCGTGCTTTCTTTAAGAGATATGGTAATTATGCCAACTTGAGAAATAATGAGGATTATGAATTGTGGTTAAGAGCGTCTTTGCAAGGTGCTAAGTTTCATAACCTTAAAGAAAAATTAACTTATTACCGAATACAATTCGAAGACGGATTATCTAGTCCCAGAAATTGGCTGAGCGCCTTACATTTAAAAATCAAGTATTTTAATTTTCACTATTTCTTTTCTTCATTTATTGGCATACTTTTAACTCTATTAATGATTATTGTGCCTTCTCGTCTTAAGAGGCTAATTTATAACAGATATAACAAGCTTAGATAATTTTACCGGGGAATATATTGAAATATTTAGTGATTGGTGGGGCAGGCTTTATCGGTAGTTATATTGTTGACCATCTCTTATCAAATACAAAAACTTCAGAAGTAACTGTTTATGATAATTTTTCATCAGGAAAACTATGGCACTTAAAAGATCATAAAAATGATAAAAGGCTGCATATTTTTGAAAATGATATTTATGATGATGAAATTTTCGAAGCCTGCAAAAATAAAGATGTTGTTTTTTTGCTTGCCGCCAACCCTGATATATCAAAAGCAGTAGAAGAGCCAGATATTGATTTTAAACAAGGAACCGTATTAACTCAGATTGTTCTTGAGGGGATGAGAAAGGCTGGAGCTAAGAATTTAATCTATTCTTCAGGTTCTGGAGTATATGGAGATATTGGCGACACAGTTGTGTATGAGAATTATGGCCCAATGGAGCCTATTTCAACCTATGGTGCAAGCAAGCTAGCTTGTGAAGCTTTAATTTCAAGTTATTGCCATATGTTCGATTTTAGAGCCTGTGTTTTTAGGTTTGGTAATGTCATTGGCGGCCGTCAAACCCATGGTGTTGCCTATGATTTTATTAAGCGATTGAAAAGCAATCCTTCTGAGTTGCCAATATTGGGTGACGGCTCTCAAAGCAAGCCCTATATTCACATTTCTGATGTAATTAAAGCCTTAGACATTGCTTTTTATAAACAGAGTAAGATTTTCGATATCTATAATGTAGCTCCAGATAGCTATATCACAGTAACTGAAATTGCAAAGATTATTATTCAGCAAATGGGGGATAATTATCAAAAATGTAATTTTAAATACTCTGGCGGCAAAAGGGGCTGGAAAGGCGACGTGCCTGTTGTTAGAATGAATTCAGACAAAATAAAATCTTTGGGCTGGATAGCGTCTTATACATCGAAAGAAGCTATCAATCTGTCTGTTAGTGAGTTGATTAAAAATGCAGAGTTCTTATTTGCATAACTTTAAATAAGGGTTATATGATCATTGCTAGAAGTCCTTTAAGAATATCACTAGGAGGAGGCGGAACAGATTTGCCTTCTTATTATAAGCAACATGAGGGTTTTTTGGTTTCTGCCGCTATTGATAAATATATTTATGTGGCTATTAATAAGCCTTTTAATAAAGGCGGTATTTTTAGATATTCTTCTATGGAAAATGCTCAGGATGTTGACTCAATTAAACATCCTATTATTCGAGAAGCTTTAAAATTATTCGACGAAAAGAATTTGCAAATTGAAATAAGTTCGATGGCAGATATTCCAGCTGGGACTGGGCTTGGCTCCTCAGGGAGTTTCACTACGGCACTATTAAAAGCCTTATATACCTACAATAGAAGATATCTTTCACAACAAGATTTAGCGGAATTAGCCTGTTTTATTGAAATTGAAAAACTAAAAGAACCCATAGGGAAGCAGGATCAATATATTGCCTCAGTAGGCGGAGTTTCAAGTTTTGCTTTTCATAAGGATGATACTGTTACCTATTCAGCATTAAATTTACCTAGTAAAACTTTATATCAATTAGAAGACAATTTACTTCTTTTTTTCACTGGTTTTTCAAGGAGCGCTAGTGAGATATTAAAAGATCAAAAGATTCGATCAGATAACAATGAAGATGAGATCTTAAATAACCTTCATTACACCAAAGATCTTGGCTATAAAAGTAAAAAAGCGCTGGAAGAGGGAGATTTAATTTCTTTTGGTGAATTGATGCATGAGCATTGGCAGCATAAAAAAAATAGATCATCCAATATGAGCAATCAAAAAATTAACGAATGGTATGAATTAGCACTTAAAAATGGAGCAATTGGGGGGAAAGTTGTCGGAGCAGGCGGAGGCGGATTTTTAATGTTTATGGCGAATGACCCAGAAAAATTACGGCAAACCATGAACAAAGAAGGTCTGGAAGAGGTTCGCTTCAGGTTTGATTTTGAAGGCACCAAGATAGTACTGTCATCTTAAATTGTATTCTGTAGCTATACTTGCTGGAGGATTAGCCTCGCGCCTAGGGGAGGTTACAAAAAAACTACCTAAATCTTTGATAGAGATTTCAGGAAAACCTTTTATCTTTCATCAATTAGACATTCTAAAATCCCAAGGCGTTAAAAATGTAGTTCTCTGTGTAGGTCATTTGGGACAAATGATTGAGTCCGCTGTTGGCGATGGGCGCAATTTTAATCTAAGTATCAAATACTCATATGACGGTGAAAAGCAATTAGGAACTGGTGGCTCCATAAAAAAAGCACTGCATTTGCTCGATCCAAATTTTTTTGTTTTATATGGAGATTCGTTTTTACCTATCAATTTTGAAAAAGTACAACAATCTTATAATGAAAAAAAATTAGGGCTTATGACGATTATTAAAAATGATAACGTATGGGACTTGAGTAATGTTTTATATCTTGATGGTAAATTGATTGAGTATAATAAAAGAAACCCTAAGCCCAGTATGAAATATATCGATTACGGATTATCTATTTTAAACAAAAATGCTTTTAATTATTTCATAAACGAACAGATCTTTGATCTTTCTGATCTCTTTGCTTTATTGTCCTCTAAAAGTGAATTAGGTGCATTTGAGGTTTACGAGAGGTTTTATGAAATTGGCTCACAAAAAGGTATACAAGAAACTGAAGATTATTTAAATAATTTTAAATTAGGATGATTTTATGAATTACGCTGAATCTCATTTGAAAGAAGCCATAGAAATAATTAATCAGATTGACACTGATTCGATAGAAAAAGTTGTTAATCTTTTGCAGACAGTTAAAGCCACAGGCGGAAGAATTTTTTTTCTTGGGGTAGGGGGTAGTGCTGGCAATTGCTCTCATGCTGTAAATGATTTTCGTAAAATTGTTGAAATCGAGTCTTACGCACCCACGGACAATGTTTCAGAACTGACTGCACGCACAAATGATGAGGGCTGGCCTACTGTATTTGAGTCATGGCTTAAGATAAGTAAGCTTAATTCTAACGATTTAATTTTTATCTTTTCGGTAGGGGGAGGTAGTTTAGAAAAAAATATAAGCCCAAATCTTGTTTTGGCCCTTCAGTACGCAAAAGAGGTTGGCTCTAAAATTACTGGCGTAGTTGGAAGAGATGGAGGATATACAGCTCAAGTCGCAGATGCATGCGTCATTATACCTACTGTTAATCCAGAAAATATCACCCCACATACTGAAGCTTTTCAGGCGGTAGTATGGCACCTCATTGTTTCGCATCCTAAGCTCAAGGTAAATCAAACAAAATGGGAATCGTCAAAGAAATAGATGAATAAAGCAATTTTTCTTGATCGTGATGGTGTAATTAATCACTCAAAAATCATTGATGGCAAACCACATCCTCCCTTGTCTTTGGATGATTTTAAAATGATTGATGGCGTAGAAAAAGCGCTTAATCTTTTTCATAGCGCCGGATATTATTTAATTGTTGTCACTAATCAACCCGATGTGGCAAGAGGAGTTGTTTCTCAGGATAAAGTTGAGTTAATTCATAGCTTCTTGAAGTCTAACTTTCCAATTGATGAAGTAAGGGCTTGCTACCACGACGATTCAGATCATTGCGAATGTAGAAAACCTAATCCTGGTAACATATTAAAAGCAGCTGAAAAATATAATATTGATTTAGAAAATAGCTACATGATTGGTGACCGCTGGAAGGATATTGAAGCTGGCATATCTGCAGGATGTAAAACAATTTTTATTGACTATCATTACAAAGAAAAGCAACCCGTAACCTATAGTTATAAAGTTTCAGATCTTCTTGAGGCTGCTGAACTTATATTAGGCGATATCCAATATGGAAAAAATTAACAATTTAAATGTAAAAATATTTGCCGATGGAGCAGATAAAAATAAGATGCTTGAAATGTATAGCAAGCCTTTTATTAAAGGACTTACTACAAATCCGACACTTATGAATAAAGCAGGAATAAAGGATTATAAAGCTTTTTGTCTTGATATATTGTCTGAAATAAAAGACAAACCAATTTCATTTGAGGTCTTCTCTGATGATTTTGATGACATGGAAAGACAGGCTCTTGAAATCGCAAGCTGGGGAAGCAACGTTTATGTGAAAATACCTATCATGAATACAAAAAGGATACCTTCTTACTCCTCAGTAAAAAAACTATCTGAAGAGAAAGTTAAATTAAATATCACGGCTTTAATGACATCAAATCAAGTCGAAGAGATTTCTGAAGTTTTAAATCCCAAGGTCCCAAGTTATATTTCTATCTTTGCCGGAAGAATTGCTGATACAGGAGTAGATCCAATACCCTTAATGATGCAATCTTTAAGTATTTTAAAAGCATTACCTCTAACTGAACTTATATGGGCCAGTCCAAGAGAGCTTTTAAATATATTTCAAGCGGATCAAATTGGCTGTCATGTTATTACCGTGACTCAAGATATTCTTAAAAAACTCGATATGATCGACTATGATTTAAATGAGTACTCTCTAGATACTGTAAAGATGTTTTTTAATGATGCTGTGGTTGCTGGATACAAGCTCTAATTTTTTTTAGCTATTAGGTAAAGACTTAAAAAGAAAAGAGCAAGCAGTGCATTTTCATGCTGAAATGATGTATTAAAAATCCCATTTAAAAAAATCGACATCCAGGCAGATAGAGCGCCTGACCATAAATAGATTAATTCTCTCGATTTTCTAATATGTTTATAATCACTAATAAGCTCCTTTAGCCAAAAAATCATCATTATTAGGACTGCAGAAAGTCCTAATATGCCTCTTTCAACCCATGCGGTTAGATAAAGGCTATGACTGTGTTTTGATAAAGAATAATCTTCGCTATTAAAGATTTTTCCTTTAGCCTCCACATGATTTTGTATCATTTGAGGTGTGATTTTGCTCCAATTTTTATTACCAATACCTAATAGTGGATTAAATTGAGATGCCTCAAGAGCAACCCTCCATACTCGCGTTCGTTCCCCCAGCAATTTCTCAGGCAGCGTATAGTTTTTTGACCATTCGTTTTTCATATCGTCTCTGAATGTAATCATAGTTCTTTTGACTATATTGCTGTTAATTAAAAATAAAAAACAAATGAAGGTTATAAGAGATAAAAAAGCATATATTTTTATTTTATTGGTATTTAGAAGTGCTGTAATGAGAATTGCTATAGTTAAAAAAGAAACTGCAGCTGCAATCCTGCTAGCTTGAATAGCTATTGCTATTAAGAATAGTATTGTAAGAATAAAAAGTGCTGTGCATTTAAAATGCTTGAGACTATAAGACTTTAAGGATAAAAACATCCCAGTGGATGCACCTATAATAGTCGTGAGATAAATTGCTGAATGATTGACATGGCCTACTGAATGAAGCTCTAAAAGTCCTCTTGTATGGCTTATATTCAATTCATACCAAGCAAAAATTAAGGCTAAAAATGCTGAGCATATACTCATTAAGAATAATGAAAGAATCTGATTTTTTTGATAGTTTGCTCTAGACATCACCCAGCCAAATGAAATTATAAATAAAATCGTTCTAAAACCATCCCATTCATCCCCATTACGAATACCAGAAAAAATAGCACTCAAGAGAGAGGATGCTATGAATAATAAAAAAATCCAGTCCCATGTTGACCATGATGGTTTTTTATTTATTTGAAATTGATTCCATAGAGCTATTAAAATAAAGCCTGCTAAGAAAATATTTTTTGGGGCTTCTAGACTTGGAAGTGCAAGTATAAAAAGACTTAAAAAAAGTAATTCAAGTATTTTTAAAGGTTTTTCTTGAAACAATTGTTGGATATACGTTTTCATAGCATCAGTCTCAATTTAAAAAAAGGGGGGTGAGACAGGAAGGTAATTAAACAAGTTTTTTACCTATGTGCTCTTCTCCGCGCTTTTTAGCTAAAATTACTTGTCGTTGACGCTCAGTTAGGCTCTTTAACTTTTCTGGGGTGTGTGTATTAAAGCAATGAGGGCAGGAGATACCAGGCGTATATTTATCACTCTTCATATCGTCATGAGATAGCGGATAACGACAGGCATAGCATTGATCGTAATCGCCCACTTCAAGCCCATGTTTAATAGCGACACGTTGATCAAATACAAAGCATTCGCCCTGCCATAAACTCTCATCAGGCTTCACTTCTTCTAAGTATTTTAGAATGCCGCCTTCTAAGTGATACACCTCATCAAAACCTTCACTCATCATCAAGGAAGAGGCTTTTTCACAACGAATACCGCCGGTACAGAACATCGCGATCTTTTTATGCTTCTTAGGATCAAAATGTGTTCTCACGTATTCAGGAAATTCACGGAAAGTCGTTGTTTTTGGATTGATGGCATTCTTAAAAGTACCAATCGCACATTCGTAATCATTGCGTGTATCGATCAATACCACTTCAGGGTCAGAGATAATAGCGTTCCAATCTTGAGGTTTGACATACTTGCCCACCAGCTTGGTAGGCGATACACCAGACACCCCTAAAGTCACGATCTCTTTTTTAAGTTTCACTTTCATGCGATAGAAGGGGTGTTTATCTGACCATGATTCTTTATGGCTTAAGTTTTTGAAGTGACCTTCAAAAAGTGGATTTGTTTTTAAATAGTCGAGTAATTCGAGGATTGATTTTTCAGAGCCGGCGACGGTACCGTTGATACCTTCATCAGCTAAGAGAAGGGTGCCTTTGATATTTTTAGATATGCAGAAATTGAGAAGTGGCTCTCGTAACGTTTTAAAGTGAGGAAGACTCACAAAATGGTACATTGCAGTCGTTAAATAGGTGTCTTGCATGAGCTTTGTTCTTTATTAAAACCTCTAAAAATGTTATTTTATCAGTCTTTTCAACGATGTTAAATTTTACGGAGTCTATACAATGGCAATTGAACAAACCTTATCTATTATTAAACCTGATGCAGTTAAAAAAAATGTGATCGGCCAAATCTATTCACGTTTTGAGAATGCAGGTTTAAAAATTATCAAAGCTAAAATGACGCATTTAACACAAGCAGAAGCGGAAGGCTTTTATGCTGTCCATAAAGATCGCCCTTTCTTTAAAGATCTTGTGAGTTTTATGATTTCAGGCCCTGTGATGATTCAAGCTTTAGAAGGTGAAAATGCTGTTTTAAAACACCGTGATTTAATGGGAGCAACGAACCCTAAAGAAGCGGCTCCGGGAACAATCCGTGCAGATTTTGCGGACAGTATTGATGCCAATGCCGTGCATGGTTCTGACTCATTAGACAACGCTAAAATCGAAATCAAATACTTTTTCGGTTAATTTTTTAGATGACAAACTTGCTCGATTTGGACTACGAGCACCTCGTTTCATATATTGAAACGTTCGGTGAAAAGCCTTATCGAGCCAAGCAGTTAATGCATTGGATTTATCAAGAAAGTCTCATTGATTTCAATGAGATGACTGATATTTCTAAAGTATTTCGTGATGTATTAAAAGACAAAACCACCATTGAAT
>Ga0192647_100265_pt1 | contig 35769 bp, 27 predicted proteins | sample LauGreFa1BDMLBSN_2_FD_133046 | JGI IMG/M metagenome (GOLD analysis project Ga0192647, IMG submission 133046) | Freshwater lake microbial communities from Lake Michigan, USA - Fa13.BD.MLB.SN - reassembly | ecosystem: Environmental > Aquatic > Freshwater > Lake | place: Lake Michigan, USA... | reverse complement strand
CCACGATTTACCCCAGATGAATCTGCATTATCTACCGGAGCAGCTTTATTAGCTAATACTGCAATCGATTGGCTTGCCAATGATTCCCCTTTTTCTCAAGCGTAATAGTACATATGAATACTATGCAATTATATAGCTATCCTATTATCTTTTTTGATAGTACATGTATATTATGTAATTCTTCCGTACAATTTATTCTTCGCCATGAATACAGTTCTATATCTCATTTTGCACCTTTGCATGGAATAGTATTTTCTGAATTATATACTCCATCAACAATTGATATTCCAGATTCTATTTTGGTTTATAAAAATGGTGAGTTTTTAAGTAAAACAGAAGCAATCATAGCTATCATGATTGCAATGGGGTTTTATTGGAAATATCTTGCCGCACTATTATGGTTAATCCCACCTTTTTTAAGAAATACTATCTATGATTATATCGCAACTAATAGAATACAATGGTTTGGTAGACAAGAATCTTGTTTATTACCAAATAAAGAAAATATCCATCGTTTTCACAGCTAGATTTTTCTTTTTTTAGGTGGAAGATATAATTCCGCTGTCCTTTTTATCATCAGTAAAGCATCCTTAAAATCTGTGCGATGAGAAGCAGGAAATCCCTGTTTTTCATCATAATATTCTATAATGGTATCTTTTCTAAAAAAAGTAGTAATTCGAATATTGGCTCTACAATAAGGTTGGTCTGGATGAGTAGTAAGTAATAACCGTACTTCTCTCTCATTTAAAGCCCCTGATGTAATATACTTTATGGAAATTATACTATCTTTTGAAACACCATATAGTAAAAAACCATAAGTAGGAAGAGAATCTTTAACCTGACTAATAAACTGTTCGCTTGAAGATTTAGGTATTTTTATAGGAAAATATCGTAAAGAATCTCCACTGGCGCAGCTCCATAATATCAACAGTGGGAGCAAAAAGATGACATGTTTTTTAGATCTCATACAGTTATTCTTTATGGCAAGAGCCACCATCTGCCAAGATTATTAAATCTCCATTTTGAGTTCCCCTTGATATCAAGGAATCCTGAGGCATATATTCCCAATCTCTTGTTAGATTATACATACCAATTCTATCTTGATTAGCAGTATAGAAACCAATGCCTTCGGCAATGATTGGAATAATATCATTCAACAGTAAATGTTCATTTACATTCATTCTATAAATTTGCCCAGAATAACCGCGGCATATAAATATTTCCATATAAAGTCCTTTTTTAATAAGATAAATTACAGATTTTATAGAAAAATGTATCTGTTTACATATAAATCTCTTAGTTTTGAACTGTCCGTTAGAGGTGCCGATATAGTCGGCTGAGATTATACTCTTTGAACCTGATCCAGTTAATACTGGCGTAGGAAAACGATTCATATCTCTTATTTCCCAATGTGGAAATATCTTCTGCGGAATAACTATTTATATACTTATTCTGCTCTTATCATGAAACTGTCACTTCTTTTTTCATTGCTTATTGCATCTTATTATTCTGTTTCAGCTCAAGCACGTCAAGACTCTGTACATAAAAGAGTATATAAAACTCCAAGTATTTCAGTTAGCTCTACGTTAGCAAATGTACAGTCTCCTGCTACATATTCTGAATTAAACAAAGGGCAAATACAAGAAAAAAACTCTGCTTTAGATATAGGATATGTATTAAGTGAACTTCCCTCTTTATATTCTGTTTCTCAAAATGGAAATAATATCGGTTATACTTCCATTTCATTAAGGGGTTTTGACCAAAGAAGAATATCTGTAATGATTAATGGCGTTCCTCAGAATGATCCAGAAGATCATAATGTGTATATGATTAATGTTCCAGACATAGCCTCCAGCTCAGAATCTATTCAAGTACAAAGGGGTGCTGGATTAATGAATTATGGTTCTGCTGCAATGGCTGGAAGCATAAATATTCAAACAATAGCTGGAGCCTCACAATACAAAGTTACTGCATCACAATTCATTGGGTTTCAGCAATTATTTAGTAATAAACAGAATCAAGATACTTGGTATCCATCGATTACTAAGTCTTCTTTACATATTCAAAGTGGATTGATAGGATCTCAATATGCATTTAATGCTAGATTAAGTTCAATTCAATCGCTTGGTTCAAGACAACACTCAAATAGTTCATTACAAAGTTATTTCTTAAGCGCAACTAGATTTGACGAAAAAAGCACTAGTCAGATTAATATGTATGGTGGTCCTATATCAGATGCATTGGCATACATAGGAATACCAAAATCATGGATTAAAAGTCCATCATTACAAAGAGAAAATCTAAATGGTTGGTCTTATGATTCATCTGGTACAACAATTGGATGGTTTACGAATCGAAGAAGGCAAGAAATCGAAAATTTTTCACAACCTCATTTTGAAATCCTTAATGATATGTACATAAGTGAACATCTATCTTTAAAATCAACATTGTTTCATTATTCAGGTGAAGGTTTCTTTGATTATGATGCATCTTGGGCAGACGCTGCAACATTAAGAATCACACCAGAATATGGATTTCAAGATAGTATTAATCCAGCGAATGCTCTTATACGTGGATTTGTTGGAAATTCACAATATGGCTGGATACCAAGACTCGTTTGGGAACATGGAAATGGAGTATTAACCTTGGGTGCAGAATATCGATCACATAATTCTATTCATTGGGGAAAGATTAGATATGCAGAACAATTGCCATCTGGTTTCGACCCCGATTATACTATTTATGAATATGAAGGACATAGAAGAATACTATCCGCATTTGCAAGAGATGAATGGAATATTTCAGACAAATTCTTATTCAAAGCAGAAGCACAACTCGTTCATCATCTTTATGGCATTTCTAAAGAAAAAGCTGGTAATTCTTATACTTCTTATGTGGATATTAATGGCAATACAATTGGCAATGGCAATCAACTATTTTCAAAGGGCTTTCTTTTTATTAATCCTCGCATAGGGAGTGTTTTTAGAGTAAATGAAGAGAATACTTTTTCATTTTCAATGGCGTATACTTCCAGAGAACCTCGTATGAGGAATTTATATGCAGCAGAAGACTCATATTTTGGCGCCAGACCATTATTTCAATCGTCAATATTAGCAAATGGACAAATCGGTTTCGATTTTTCTAATCCATTAGTAAAGCCAGAACATATGCTTAATACCGAACTAGGTTGGAAATATACATCTAACAATATGAATGCTGGAATTACAGCATATGTCATGAATTATTATAATGAATTAGTAAAAAGTGGCCGTTTAGACATCTTTGGTGTCCCCGTAGATGGAAATGCTCCAAGAACAAATCATATGGGCATTGAATTAGAATTAAGTAAATCGTTCATGATTTCTAAATCCTATACTTTGGAATTAGCTGGTAATCTAACCTATAGTAAGAATACAATTATTGATTATACATATTATACAGCAAAGGGAGAAGCAGTTTCGTTAAGTAATAATAATATAGCAGGGTTTCCAGATATTATGGGATTTGGAAGAATATCATTTAGAAGTAATTCTACCTTCATATCTATTCATTCTAAGATAATGGGAGGATTTTATACGGATAATTTTGGTAATCTACTTCGAACAGATGCAAGAATTAAAGAAGATTTATCTAATTCCTTAACTGGATATTATACAGACAATACAGTAGATGCATATACAATCTTTGGAATTGATTGTCAGTATGAATATAAAAATGTATCTATAGGTATTGCTGCATTAAGACTTAAATTGCAAGCAATTAATATATTTGATACTTTATATGCATCGGGTGGAGAAGGCAAAGAATTTTTTCCTGGCCAAAGAAGAACAATCATCTTTGGTGCAGAAATAGATTTTTAATTTATTGAACACTAAAAACCAAGCATTTTAAATAAGAGGTTTCTAGCATACTTGGTAAAATTGGATGACATGGACTTTGCCCTCCTTTGTATATCAAGCTTATTTGTCTATTTATTCTTTTGGCTTCCTGTTGAACACACTCAATTAACATAGCTTCAGAAAAAAGCTGAGAGCAACTAGCACTTACCAAAAATCCACCAGACTGTATCAGTTTTAATGCTTGACGATTTATCTCTGCATACCCACGCTTAGCTTTAGAAAGTGTGGCTTTACTTTTTGTAAAAGCTGGGGGATCTAATATGACGATATCCCATTTATCTCCATCAACAGCAGCTTTTTTAATATAATCAAATACATCCGCTTGAATAAAAGAACATTGATTATAATTATTCAATTGTGCATTTACAATACAAGCTTCTATTGCAGATTTTGCACTATCTATGCCAACAACTTTTGATGCACCACCAAAGGCAGCATGCAAAGCAAAACCACCCTGATTAGTAAAACAATCAAGTACCGTTAAATCTTTGCTAATTTTACTTATAAATGATCGATTTAATCGTTGATCTAAAAAATATCCGGTTTTTTGTCCTTGTACTAAAGAAATCGATAATGCAATTCCATTTTCAGTTATTGAAATATGTTCTGGAATTGTACCCCAAAGAACTTCTTCATTTTTCTCTAATCCTTCTTTAACTCTTAATTGAGAATCATTTTTTGCAATTATCCCTTTTAAAGTAGGAATAATAGATTGCAAAGCTTCAACAATTTCATGTCTTTTTTTATCAATTCCAGCAGATAATAATTGCACAGCACAATAATCACCATATCTATCAATAATTAATCCTGGAAGTCCATCTGATTCTCCAAAACATAATCGATATACAGGTTCATTCGGAAATAATCTATCCCTCAATGCTAGAGCTTTACTTAATCTATCAATAAAGAAAGAAGTATCAATATGTCCTTGCTTTACCCTTAATAATCTAATAGCAATTTGACTAGTAGGATGGTAAAACCCAAGTCCAAGATCATAGCCATAATCTGTGTGTAGATGCACTATGACGCCAGCTTCTAATGGCTCATGTGGCATCAATTCATCTTTAAATGCCCAAGGATGTCCATTCCTAATACGATTATGAGAACCAGGCTTCAACATTAAAATTGGATATGAATCAGACATAATTTTCTACTCTTTATAACTGAAATGTTAACAAACATATGGTGTTTCTCTATAATCAGCTTAAAATCCTTAAAAACAATAGTTAATAATTGTAAATTGAAGGATGAAATCTATACTTATTTCACTATTGATCTGTTTAAGTATTTGTGGATCTTTTGCTACTGTATGTGGACAAAATTCCACTGCTTTTTTATCAGTATTTCCAATGCAAGACTCTGTTTTTCAGCCCAATTCTATGCGTTTTGGAACTGATAAATTAGCAAATACATTTATTTTTTCGAATGATGCAGATGCTTCTATATATGGAAAAAATGGTCTTAATTTTTTTATGAGACAACGCTATCGTGGCACAATTATGAGAACGTCCACAACAGCAGTAAGGGATGATCAAGGCTTACATTTTGCAGCTTCTCAGAATATCAGTGAGAATCTATGCTTTACAGGGCAAATCGTGTGGTTTACTACAAAAGATTCTAGAAGTATAGCATTACAAAGTGCTCAAAAATTAGGGTATTATGGCGGATTAGGATATAAACCAAATAATTATATAACTTCTGAAGCATCAATAGGTTATGAAAATAATCAACAATTAGGAGTACAAGCTGGTGGTATTAGTACATATGGAATAGTTAAAATTCAGCCAATTCCATTAAATGAAAACTTGTTTTTGCAAGGGAATGGCTATGGAACATATACATCAATTGATGATAAAAGACATTCTTCGGATGCAGATTTTAGAGTTTCATGTTTTAATTATATGTCGCCTTTAAGTAATAATAAATTGTTGATTGATGTTCATTCAACATTGCTTAACCGAGACTTTTATTCACCTGTTTTGGGATCTTTTGATTCTTTGTCTATTGAAAGAAGATTAGAACAAAGAATAATGTTAAATACTGAACTTGGATTAGATATATATGGTCCATTATCTGCAAGTATGCAACTTCAAGTAGAATCTGCAGATATTGATAGATTATACAGACAGCCAATAGAGGGTGTACCAACAACCTCGGTAAATAGGAATCTTGAAGAATTAGTTATATCCCTTACTAGTTCTCTACATATAAATAATTTGCAAGGAAATAAACATCAAGCAGGACTTACGATATATTCTAGAGATGAGAATAACTCGGTTCAAAAAATATTTGATCTAGCATTAATTGATGAAAATGTTATTAGAAAACAGGAATTTTTGCGGGATAATACTACCAATAGAATACGGTTTTTTGAACAATCTACTTTTCCTATTTCTACTAATGATACAATACTATTTAATGGATCTGCTTCTTTATTACAGTACAATACTCCAAGTACAGATAATAATGATGATCGAGATGAGCAAGTGCTTATAGCTAATCTAGATTGGATACATAGAATATCTCCTACTTTAACAATGTCATTATCATCAGGAATTCAAAATACTCATCTAGTATTTATTAAATCCCAAAGAAGCGCATTAAACAACTGGAATCGTATTATTCGTTTTTCACCAAGTATACATTGGACACTTAACTCTTTTGAAATGCATCCTAGATGTGAAGTTTTGGCTAATTATACTGTATATGATTTTGAAAATCTAATTGGTGATACTAAAAGCTTTAGTTTTAGGCAGATTAGCTTTAAAGACTCTATCATTTATCGTTTACATAAAGGTTATGAAATTGAAACAAGAATTTTTGCAAGAATTTTTGATAGAGGTATGCTGTCGTGGTCGGAATTTAGTGAAACCCCAATAAACACTAGCACAGAAAAGTTTATTAAAATGCTTATTTTTGTTCCTTCACTAAATGGAATCAGAACAGGAATTGGTTTACGTTATTATACATTATTTCAAAAAAATGTAATGATGGATCCATTAGGACAAAATGGTTTACAGCCTAATGTGTTAACGACATCAATAGGACCAGAAATGAGTATACAAGCTCAGTTCTCAAATGGAAATTCATTACAATTTCAAGGCTGGTATGAATGGCAATATTCTAATGAAAGACTGTTTAGAACCTTGCCAAATATCTTATTACAAGCAAGCATTCACTTTTAAATATAGGCATTTATTATGCAAGCAATTCGTGGTACAAAGGACATCATTTCTCCAGAAATATATACTTGGCAATATATAGAACATATCATCAGCATACTTACACAACAATTTGGGTATTCCGAGATCAGAACTCCCATTTTTGAAAGTATCGATGTTTTTAAAAGAACAATAGGAGAAAATACCGATGTTGTTGGAAAAGAAATGTATTCTTTTCCAGATAAAGGTGGCGATATTCTTACATTAAGGCCTGAAGCAACTGCATCAGTTGTCCGTGCTGCTGTTCAGCATAATATCACTGCACAGCAACAATTATCAAGAGTATGGTATAATGGACCATTTTTTCGTTATGAAAGACCTCAAAAGGGTCGTCAAAGACAGTTTCATCAATTTGGTGCTGAATTATTATGTGCTGATTCACCCGAAGCTGATGTTGAAATTATTTCTTTAGCCTATACATTTTTACAAAAGCTAGGAATTTCTAGCAGTGTACTTTCTATAAATACATTAGCAACTCCGCAAGTGAGGTCTATATACAGATCAGTTTTAATAGACTATTTTCAAAGTAATATCAATAAATTATCAGAAGATTCTCAAAAAAGATTACTTCATAATCCATTAAGAATTTTGGATTCAAAAAATCCAGAAGACAAGATTATTGCTGAGAATGCACCAATATTACGTGATTTTTTAGATGAAGAAAGTACTATTCATTTTGATACAGTTTGTGATTATCTCACTAAATTGAATATCCCTTTCATTCAACAATCTACCTTGGTAAGAGGTTTAGATTATTATTCTCATACTGTATTTGAATTTACTTCGAATGCATTAGGTTCACAAGATGCTTTGGGCGGTGGTGGACGATATAATCATCTCTTTGAACAATTTGGTGGAAAAAATACACCAAGTATTGGATTTGCTTTTGGAATTGAAAGATTGATTATAGCAATGAATGCTCACGGATTTTCACCTGATAGAATTAATCCTGATTATTATATCATTGGCTTTGAAAGTAATGATGCAAGATTAAAGGCTATTCAAACTGCTCATGTGATTAGAAATACCACTAATAATATTGTCATTTCAGATGTTCAGAATCGTTCTTTAAAAGCACAGATGAAAGATGCTGATAAGCACAATGCACAATTTGCCATTATAATTGGACCAGAAGAAGCTGATAAGTCCGAATGTATTGTCAAAAATTTACAAGAAGGTACTCAGCAAACTATGTCTTTAGAAGCCTTTTTATCATCATTAAGGTAAGAATAGTTTTATTTTTTTAATAATCCTCCTAAAAGGATGCCAGCAGTAATTGCAGCTAATCCAACGATGAAGCTAGAAGAAGTATATAAAAAAGCTTCGACGATATGGTGATTTTTCCATAAAGAATATGATTCTAAACTAAAAGCTGAAAAGGTTGTAAAACCACCGCAAAATCCTATTCCAATTCCTTTATACAGTGTATCGGATAGTTTTTGTTCTGAATAAGAAAATAAAAAACCTAGGATAAAGCATCCTAAAGTATTTACAATAAATGTACCAACAGGAAAAAGCCCAGTACTTCCATTCATCCAGGTACTTATAGCATATCTAGCAATACTTCCACATGCACCACCTATACCAATCACAATAAAAGCATTCATGATTGCAATTCCTTATCTAAATCAGTGCTAGAATGTGGCAATGGCTGTATGCGATTTTCATAGATAAAGAATGTACCACCTAAAGCGAAACAGACTATAAGATTTAATCCATGTGTAAGGGTTGCATATGCTAATGCTTCCTCTGGCGAAACACCATAAAGTGAAGTCATTGCTGTTTGAATCAAAGAATGATAGACACCAATTCCACCTGGAGCAGGAGTAAATTGTGACAAAGTTCCTACTGAAAACAAGAATGTTGCATCGATAAAATCTAATCCGAATCTAGGCCCAAAATCAAAAGAATAGAACATTATCCACATTGGTATAAGATAACTAAACCAAATTGCGAATGATTCTATAAGCAAGCGTATATATTGAGAAGGGTTTTTTATGATTTCAAATCCATGCTCGAATGTATCGGTTATATCATGAAGTTTTTGATAGAATTTTTCAGAAAATGGTTTTATTGTTATTCTGAGCAATGAATCTGTTAAAGTGGGAAAAAACGCTATGATTAATATGAGAATGATAATCATCAAGAGCATTAACATAACCATTATCATTTGTCCCCAAGAAAACCATGGGAATGCATGCTCTATATCACTTCTTTGAAAAACAAATACTCCCGCAATAAGCAATAAAACCATAATTGCATCCAAAAAAAAACGCTCTACAATCATAGAACCCATAACTGTAGAAAATGGAATTTTTGCTCTTCTGCTATAAACGAGAGGTCTTAATAATTCTCCACCTTTAGGAATAATATTGTTTACTGCATATCCAATCATAATAGCAGAGAACATACTCCACACAGAGGGATTTGGAACAACTGGGGCTAGCATAGTTTTCCATCTTACAGCTCTTAGCCAATGAGACACAATCATAATTGGAATAGATGCAAGCACCCACCAATAATTTGCATGAATCATTGTATCCCACAATTTTGAAAAATCTATACTTTTTAGGGCTATATAAGAAGATGCTAATACGATAATTGTACTAAAAAGAATTCTTATTATGTTTTTTGTATGTTTTATCATAAAAATCAACTGTAAGTAATGAAATGCTGTTTAAGAGCCTTTCCGGTATAAGAATGGTCTAGAGATGCTATATGTTCAGGTGTTCCTTGTGCAATAACATATCCACCTCTTTCGCCAGCCTCTGGGCCTAAATCTACAATATAATCTGCAGCTGCAATGATATGAAGATTATGTTCAATAATAAGAACGGTATGTCCTTTCTCAATTAATCTATTAAAGCATATAAGCAATGTTTCGATATCATCTACATGTAAACCAGTTGTAGGTTCATCAAAAACATAGAGAATATGTTCCGTTTGAGATTCATCAATACAAGAAGCAAGTTTAATCCTTTGTGCTTCGCCACCTGATAATTTACTACTTGGTTGTCCTAAACGAATATAACCCAAGCCTACTTGCTGCAATGTGTGTAATTTATTGTAGATTCTTTTATTTCCAGTAAAGAAATCTAATGCTTCATTTACTGTCATACCAAGAACATCTACTATGGATTTACCTTTATATAATACAGCTCTAACTTCTTTTTTATATCGCGTTCCATTACACGATTCACATTCTAGTGATAGATCAGGTAAAAATTGCATTTCTACAGTTACATATCCTTCGCCTTCACATGCTTCACAACGGCCTCCTGGAACATTAAATGAGAAAGTTCCTGGCCTCCACCCCATTTGTTTTGCTGCTTGTGTGTCTGAAAATACATCTCTAATTGCATCAAAAGCTTTAGTATAGGTTACTGGGGTAGATCTAGACGATTTACCAATTGCAGTTTGATCTACTAATTCGATACCTTGAATATGTTCGCTTCCTAGGATTGTTTGAACTGCTCCTGCAGATCCAGCATAACCAGTGAATTTCTTTTTTAAAGCAGGTGCTAATACTTCATGAACAAGTGTGCTTTTTCCACTTCCTGATACACCGGTAATAACTGTTATACATCCTAATGGAAAAGAAACTGTATCTCCCTTTAAATTTCTTTCCATTGGTTTTACAATTTCGATATTATGTCCATTGCCTTTTGATCGAGACTTTGGCACAGAGACTTGTTTTTTTCCAGACAAATATGCACCAGTAATCGATTTTGAATCATTAAGCATATCATGTACAGTTCCACTAAATAATATCTCACCACCTAATTCCCCAGCTTTAGGACCAATATCCAATATATTGTCTGCCTGCCTTATAATTTCAGGATCATGTTCTACAACAACTACAGTATTTCCTAATGATCGTAGTTTTTTTAGTAAAGTAAGTAATCGCCATGTATCTCTTGGATGTAAACCAATACTTGGTTCATCTAAAACATATAAAGTACCTACCAAAGAACTGCCTAAAGAAGTTGCTAAAGTAATTCTCTGAGATTCTCCACCAGATAATGTATGCGCCATTCTATCTAAAGTAATATACTCTAAGCCTATATCTACTAGCATTGTAAGTCGGGATTGTATCTCTTTTAATACCAATTCAGCGATAGAAATTTGATATGCATTTAGTGGTATATGATGATAATATTCGGAAGCTTCAGCCAGAGTCATATTCATAATTTCTGGAATATTTTTACCTCCCACGAATACTCTTCTTGCAGATTCAGAGAGGCGTCCTCCTCCACAATTATAACATTGTGTATAACCTCTATATCTTGACAATAATACTCTAAAACCTACTTTAGAATTAGCTTTTTGTTCGGCCATTGTAAAAAAACCAGAAATGCCATCAAACAAAGTATCTCCATCCCATAATAATTGTTTTTGATGCTCAGTTAAAATAGAATATGGAATATCAATTGGTATAGAATGTCTTCTGGAGAAATCCAAACAATCTCTATGATATTCTGTAAATCCTGGTGATCTAAAAGGATGAATCACTCCTTTTTCTATACTTAAACTTTTGTCTGGAATGATTAAATCTTTATCAAGGCCAATGCTTCTACCAAAACCTTGACATACTTTACAGGCACCAAAAGGACTATTATAAGAGAATAATCTGGGTTCTGGTTCTTGATACATTTTACTACAAAAAGCACATTCATATAAAGTGCTAAAAAAATGATCTTCTTGCTGACTAAGATTCCTTACTATTACTTTTCCTCTTCCCAAAGTAAAAGCAGATTCTAAAGAATCTGTTATTCTAGATTTTGTTTCTTGATCTGAATTGATGATTACTCTATCAGCCAGTATTAATAGTTCTTGTAAAAGATGTTCATCAGGCATTGCACTTTGCAAATCAATGATAGCATCAGATCCAGGAAGAATGGCACGAGAATAACCATTTTCTATTAATGCATGGATTGATTCTTTTATTGATCTATTTTCATCGATTATAGGAAACAGGATAAATACCCTATCTCCTTGATTCCAATTGAGAATTGTTTCTGCTACAAAATGCGGTGTATCTTTTCTTACTTCTCTTCCGCATGTGCATATTGTTTGTCCAATTCTGCCATACAGAAGCCGTAAATAATCATAAATTTCTGTTGTTGTAGCAACTGTTGAACGTGGATTTCTTGCAAAACCTCTTTGTTCGATTGCAATTGCTGGAGGCAATCCTGTTATACTTTCTACATCTGGCTTCTGCATTCTATCCAAGAACTGCCTTGCATAGCTAGAAAGTGATTCAACAAATCTTCTTTGTCCTTCAGCATATAAGGTTTCGAAAGCTAATGATGACTTACCAGAGCCACTGACACCAGATATAACTGTGAGGGCATTCCTTGGTATATCACAAGATACATTCTTAAGATTATTAACTTTTGCATTAATGATGGATATAACTTTTTTATGTGGCATGCTTAAAAGAAGGCATATAAGAAAATACATTGAAGATTTGTTTCATTCTTTGTCAAAAATACCATAATGCATTGTAAACAAAAAGAGCATGGAAAAGTAATTCCATGCTCTTGATCGTATATCAGCCTTCATATTACTTAACAATATTCATCGATTTAGTAATGATTTGATGTTCAGAAATAATTTTATAAGTATAAGTACCAGAAGGTAAATGAAGTGCATCTAATTCAAAAACATATGGTCCCGGTTGATGTTCAACATTTACAAAGCCTTTTAATACTTCTTTACCCTGAATATCATAAACAATCAGTGATAATACAGAGAAAGTAGAAACTGCATAATGTATCAATGTATTATTGATAAATGGATTGGGATAATTGCCAATACCTAATATATATTCTGTGGAAGTTTCTTTGATTTGTAGTGGTAATTCATCTGGATTTGCAGGGCCTCCAGACAAAGTAGGCATATTTGAAACTGCAGGTTTTATGGCATTTTTTCCACTTGGGGTATAATAGCCTTTGTAAAAATATTCACCTTTATTTCTTGTTGTGGTAGAATCTACAAAATACCAATCTGCTTGCGCCTTATCTGATTGTAAATCTAGAACCATATAGCCATGATTGTCTAAATCAATTTCTTTAATATGAGGATTGATAAATTTAAGTTGCCCAGCTATTGCTTTACTTTGAGGGGTATTTGGGGAAATTCCTTGCAATTCATTAATATTTGCTGATGTTATACTTGGGGTTACAAACTCACAAGCAACAGAGCCCTCGCCTGTTAAAGGCTTATATGTAGTATCTCTAGGTATAACTGGTAAATCAGCAGCCCACGTACAATGGATATCTCCTGTTACAACAAGTGTATTATTGATAGAATTATTTTTAAGATATCGTAATAACTTTTCTCTTTCTGCTGGATAGCCATCCCATGAATCAAGATTTGTAAATCCAGCTAAAGGCATCATCATAACTTGATTTGCAATGATTTTCCATTGAGATTTTGATGATTTGAGAGATTGGGTTAACCAGTCGAACTGATTGTTTCCTAGAATAGTTCTACTAGTACTATTCCACAAGATAGTATCTATTGCACTTGATGTAGTATCTTTTGCACCTAATGGTTTATCTCTCCCTTCTAAACGAGTATCAATCATATAAATATCACATAGCCCACCATAATTGATTGTTCTATATATTTTTCCTTGTACTGATTGTTCTCTAATTGGTAACCATTCAAAATAAGCTTTTTCACCTGCATATTTTCTTGTTTGCCAATCTCCATCGATTAATGGATTATGATTTTCTGCACCGCCTGGCCATGAATCATTTGCAGTTTCGTGGTCATCCCAAATTCCTATGAAAGGATGCAATTGATGCAATCTTCTTAAATCGGGATCTAATCTATAAAATGAATATCGTATTCTATAATCAGATAAGGTAACAGATTCATTCTTTGGTTCATGCCCTCTATTTACAGTTTTAGAGTATCCATAACCACCATCAGCATATTCATAGATATAATCACCTAAAAATAATATTGCATCTAAATCATTTCTTGCAGACATAGCAGCATATGCATTAAAATATCCTTGTTGATAATTAGCACATGATGCAATGCCAAATCTTAATGTTTCCATAGTTTTAGATGGAGCTGTTTTGGTTCTACCTATAATTGATTCTCTACCTAATCCAGAAAATTTATAATAATATACAGTACCAGCATCCAAAGGGCCAGCATCAATTTTTACAGTATAATCCTTACTTTGATCTGTAATAATAGATCCACTCAAAAGTATAGTAGAACATTTGGGATCTTTAGACATAAACCACTTCACTTCAATAGGTCCATCTGTATCGGGAGTAATTCTTGTCCATAAAATTACTTGATTTTGCAATGGATCTCCCGAAGCGACACCATGATAAAAAGGCTTTAATGCTGGGTCAAATACTAAATTAGTATTAGAGATTTCTTTGGGGAGAGGTCTATTATATGAATAAATATTATTGTTCTCTTTCACAGTTAATGAAACAGCTAATAATCTCATGCTCAATAAAACAATAAAGTAAGTACACCATTTCATGTTGTAAGATTTCCAATTAATAGTTTATAACATAGTTTACATGCAAATTACTGATACATTATTATGTAAATCTTATCGAAATATTATCAAATAGTATAAGCTTAAAATATATATTCTGCTTGTATAGAAAGTTGACGAATTGGCGCTAGATTACCCATTATTTCAGTATAATAATAATCAAATATATTCTTTGCATTAAGTGTTACACTTATCGGTACATGTAGCCAATTATGTAATCTAGTAATCAATCTCATATCACATATATGATTAGGAACTCTTGCATCAGCATCTTTGATAAATCCTAAAGCTGTTAATCGGGGATCCATCATTTCGGTTCTACTGATAAAGCGATAATCTGTTTGTAAAAGAAGATCTTCTATGATTGGAATTGAGAGTCTGGTATACCATAATACTGATGAACGATAATATAATGTTTGCTTTAAAATCAAATCTTCTGGCTTCATTAATGTTAAAGACGTTTCAAAACCATAACCCCCAGTTAGCATAGACCTAATTCCTAATTCTATCCCTCTTACTCTTGCTTTAGTAACATTTTGAAATTTAATATTTCCTGATGGGGTAAAAGATGGTTCAATCAAATCGCTTAATTCATTCTGGAAATAACTGATATCTACAAATAAGATATCTTGCTCTCCACTTAGTGGAATAGCAGTTGTTCCTCCACATTCATAAGACCAACTGTATTCTGGCTTAACATTCATATTTGGTTCAACTGTTATTCCTTGAAATCTTAATGCCGCAAATCGTTCTGCAACGGCAGCGGCTCTAAATCCTCTTCCAGCAGATGCCCTAAATTGAATACCAAATGGAGAAAGATAGCTAAGTGCAAGCTTAGGGCTAATCTCAATATTTTGTTCTGAATCATCTGTTTTTTCAGCATCAATCCTTGCACCTATAGTACAAATCAAATTTTCTATACCTGGTTTTATTTCAGCTTGGCTATAGCCAGACATAAATGTTTGAATTTTTGCGCCATAAATTGGTGCTTGAACCGAATTCATTATTGTATTTATCCCAGAGGTTATAAATATTCCGGGACTAATCGAAGCAGAATATTGTAGTTCACTATTCCAAGATAAAGCATCACTTGCTATTTGTTCTTCACCGGGAAGTAAATTGGTATTCTTATAATTTGTTATAAATAAGCCAGACCTCATCATTAAAAAAGATTGATCTGAAAAAAAATGCTTAAACTCTAATGCTGATGCTATCTTACCAGATTCTGTCCTTCGATTTGGATTTGTTCCAGTTGGAGGCCGAGTTGCACTGTCTAATGAATTCCAAAACACCCAATCTCCTCGCTCTTCCGATGCTGCATTAATAAAGAAAGTTAGTTTAGACATGCCCTGTTTGTCAAATTGATATCCTACTTTTCCATATCCGCTCCATCTATTACTATTATCGGAGAGTCTATAACTTTTATCATATTTATTGCCCATATTCAATGTTAATTCTAGATTATTGAATTTCTTAGAATATCCAATATCAATTCCAAACAATGCAGGTGGTGAATCATAGACTTTCCACTGTTCATATTTTGGTTGTGTATACATGCCCCCATAAGTTCGAATAATGGTTCTTGCTGAATCTGAGGGTGTTCTTGTAAATAATGAAACTGTACCTCCTAAGGCACCTGTTCCATAAAGAGCAGATCCTGCCCCTTTGATTACTTCTACACGATTGATTTCCATCATTGGTAAAGCATCAAATTTCATATCGCCATTATCTGCTGATAACATAGGGAATCCATCTAATAATAATGCTACCCTACTACCAACACCTAAGGCAAAACCAGATGAGCCACGAATACTTACTTGATCTCTAGCAACATTAAGGCCTGGTACATAACGCAATACTTCGTCTATTCTAGTGGTATTCCTTTGTGATATTTGTTGTTGATCTAACAAAGAAATTGAAACAGGAACTTCTTGAATTGATTGACTTCTTTTACCTGCTGAAACTACTATCTCAGATGCATTTAAAGATCGTGGGAGTAAGTATACCATCATTGATTGATCTGGCTGTTTATCTGATAGAGTAATTGTATGTTCTGATGCTATATATCCTATATAGGTGATTCTAATAGTATATATACCATTTGATAGATTGTCCAGAAGAAAATTCCCTTTATTGTCGGATTTTATACCAATTGATGTATTCTTTATCCTAATGATGGCACCAGATAAAGCTTCATGATTTTCGGAATCTTTGATTGAACCTGAGATTGAACCAGCAAAAGAATCTATGCTTGTGGCAATCAGTAAAGCTATCACTAATATCAATTTCATATATAGCCTTAAAATGGTTGTGGAGGTAATGAAGCAAAATCAACTTCTATTCTAATATAAGTAGTATCACCAGGTTGAACTTCTAATTGAGTAGGTTGTGTATTATCACCACTTAGAGTATAGATTCCAACTACTTTTTGAGCATTTAAATCAACAGATATTTGTTTTGCAATCCCAATATATTTAATTGTTGCAGGCGCTTCTGGAATCTGAATCTCGAAGTTTGAAGAATCAACATATGTAGGTAAAGATGTAAATCCAGAGATAAAAGCTCTACCATTTAATAGTTCATTAACAATACCAGCACTATCTGGCAATGGAAACTGTGTAAAAGCTGCTGCTCTTATCGCATAAGCAGAATCTTTGTCCAATAACCAGGAATCTTTTCCACCTTTATACACAATTGTTCCTTTTATAAATGCTGGACCCTTTTTCAAAGTTGGTTCTGGCGGTGCTAATCCCTCACTACATGATGCAAGAAGCATTGCAATTACTAAATATATCGAGTAAAAAATAGATTTCATAAGTTGTTAAACTTCTAAATATGAACAATGTTTTCAGAACCAAAATATGGCAAAAGCAAATTACGATGAAATGGAAAAAAAGCAATAATTCCAATAGAAAATAATATCTTGTATATATGAATATTACATTTCTCATATGTACCTTTATCTATATATGTACTGTTAGTACTTTTACTGTAATAGCCGAAGATTCAGTGTATACAAGCAGAACAGCACCACTAGTAAGTTGGGGAAAATGTATTCGTATCGATAAATTTCCATCTACATTTGTTAAGGCAAGAACGATAGATATACTTTTGCCTAAAGATTATAATCCTCAACAAAACTATCATGTTCTCTATATGCATGATGGACAAATGCTTTTTGATAGTACATATACTTGGAATCACCAAGAATGGAAAATAGACGAGGTATTTGAACAATATCAAGATTCATTATATGAAACAATCATTGTTGGCATTTGGAATAATAATGAATTTCGCCATGCAGAATATTTCCCTCAGAAAGCTCTATCTTTTATTCCCGATAGTACGAAATCACTGTTTATATCAGAAAAGTTTAAAGGACAAGCCCTTGCGGATAATTATTTACATTTTATCGTAGATGAATTAAAACCTTTTATTGAAAATGCTTTTTCAGTATCAAAAAAACCTGAACATACAATGATTATGGGCTCTAGTATGGGTGGCCTTATTTCTTTATATGCGCTTTGTGAATATCCTCATATTTTTGGTGCAGCCGCTGGATTATCTACCCACTGGATAGGCACGGCGTCTATACATAATGAAGATATTCCCAGAGGTTTAATTGCATATTTATCTGATAATCTACCTAAGGCTGAATTAAAAAGAAAATTGTATACAGATCACGGTACTATTGGCCTTGATAGCCTGTATCAACCATGGCAAGTTCAATGTGATTCTCTATTATTATCAAAAGGGTATGATCATACTCAATATATGAGTGCTATTTTCGAAGATGCGGAACATAATGAAGAAGCGTGGTCTCAAAGACTATATATCCCATTATTGTTTTTACTCAAAAAACCCTGATATTCTTACTTATCAAGCACTTCTCCCCAAAATCTCACATCATTTCCCTACATAATTTTTACTTATATAATACATGGCACTCTTTTTGTAAGTGTTACATAGTAATAATAACAATTCAATATTAATAAGGTATAACATGAACATTTATATTCGATTATTATGCTTGCTATTGATATTCTTTAGCTTTTATAAAAGTGCATCTGCACAGCAGTCTTTTACAGCTGTAGGTGGTGATGCTAAAGGGCCAACTGGATCGGTTTCTTATTCTGTTGGATTATTAATGTATAGAACCAATATCAGTAGAACTGGCATGGAATGTCAAGGAGTTCAACAGCCATTAGAAATTGCAAGAATATTATCTTCTGAAGAATATAATACTCAAGATCTATCAATTTTTGCTTATCCAAATCCAACCACAGACATGCTTTCAATTTCAAGTCAGAATGATTTTCCATCTGGAACAATTGCTGAGTTTAGAGATATGAAAGGTAGTATTGTAAAAAGTATGACATTAGAAAGTAATACTCATTCTTTTTCAATTTCAGAGTTTGTAACAGGTACATATGTATTAGTAATAAAAAATGAAGATACTATTCTCGCTTCTTTTAAGATTATCAAAAATGAAGGACAATAAACAATGAAAAAAGTTAAATACTCTCTGATTGCACTATTATGTTGCATATCTATGTATTTCATGCATGCTCAAAAACCTAATAATTTGAGTTATCAAGCTGTATTGAGGAATGTAAACAATACATTGATGATTAATGTTAAAGTTGGAATGCGAATTAGTATCATTAAGGGCTCTGAATTTGGTCCTTCTGTATATGTAGAAACACAAAATGTAAAAACCAATATGAATGGATTAATTTCATTACAAATTGGTTCAGGTGAATTTATTTATGGAAATTATCGAACTATAGATTGGAGTGAAGGCCCATATTTTCTAAAAACAGAAATAGATCCATTTGGTGGAACTGATTATACTATTATTTCTGTACAACAAATATTATCTGTCCCTTTTTCCATGTATGCCGATCATGCAAAATTTGCCGATACAATAATCGGTGATATTGATGAAAATGACCCTATATTCTCTAAAAGTGTTGCTCATAGTATTACCAGAGCTAATATTTCAGCTTGGAACAATAAAGTTGATTCTACTGTAGAATCAGACCCTGTTTTTATGAATTGGAATAAAAGCTATAATGATTTAAGTGCTAAACCATCAATTGGTGATAGTATTAGAGCTATTGCAAATGGTTCAGAAACAAAATTATCTGCCGGACAACATATAACAATAACTGGTACAGGTACAGTTGCTTCTCCTTATTCTATTCAAGCCAATAATGTATTTTCACATTATATTGGTGAATATTTTGGAGGAGGAATTGTATTTCATGTGTACAGAGATTCTTTAGGAATTGAACATGGATTAATTGCTTCAACTGGAGATCTTTCTACTGATTCACAGTGGAGTTCTATAGATACTTTGATTGGAAATAATGCTCAGTCTACTTGGAATGGATTATCAAATACGCAATCAATTTCAAATGATACAACTATAGTTATTAGTGCAGCTAAATCATGCAAGAATCTCATTCAAGCAAATTATTCTGATTGGTATTTACCTTCTATTGATGAGTTGAGTATGATGTTTTCTCAACGTTTTGATATAAATAGAAGATTATCTCAAATAAATGGTTCGCAGTTAATCGGTGTATCTAATTATTGGTCTTCTACAGAACGAGACAAAACAGATGCATTATCTGTTAATTATCTAAGTGGTACTATAACTCAAGATGCAAAAAGTAATATTAAGAAAGTAAGAGCAATAAGAAAGTATTAATAGCACATGCATAATGCTTAATTTGAGGCATGTTCAGAGTCAATTCTGAACATGCCTTCTTTTTTTGGAGTATTTATGCATATTCTCATTATAGGTGGATCTATCTTTTTAGGGAAAGCAATGATAGATTCTGCTTTGAAATCTGGGCATACAATAACTGTTTTTAATCGCGGAATATCAAATCCTCATTTTCAGCATAAGGATATCACTGTCCTTCACGGTGATAGAAATGATGGTTTTGAAATTCTAGACGGAATGCATGTTGATGCTGTTATTGATACTTGTGGGTATTTTCCTAAAAGCATTGCTATTTCTGCACAATATTTCGCAAATAAACATATTCAGTATTGCTTTATTTCTACTCTATCTGTATTTGCAGATATGTCGATATCAAATGATGAAAGTGGAGAATTGTGTACAACAGATAATCCAGAGGCTGATACAGTAGATGGTGAGAATTATGGAGCATTAAAAGTTTTATGCGAGCAGACATTATTAAGTAAGATACCAGATGCATTAATACTAAGGCCTGGCTTAATAGTTGGACCTCATGATATTACAGATAGATTTACATGGTGGCCATTAAGAGTAGGAATGATAGAAAGATTGCAAGGAACAATGATGGCACCCGGTGATGCAATGTCTACAGAATGGGAATTTATTGATGTAAGAGATCTTGCAGACTTTGCACTATTACTTCTGAATAAGAAGAAATCAGGCATCTATAATGTTAATGGTGAGCGAATTCCATTAGTAGAGATAATTAAAGAGTCTGAATCGTATTTTAATCATTCGACAAAAGTACAATGGACACAAGATGATGTCTTATTATCTAAAAATGCTCAGCCTTGGAATGAAATACCATTATGGATACCTGAATCCGAATCATCACTAAAAGGATTTCATCGAACAAATACTACAAAAGCTAAAAGTGTAGGATTAATAATCAGACCATTAAAAAATACAATTCATGATACACTTGATTGGGCCTTAGATAGACCAAGCACATATAAACTAAAAGCGGGTTATTCAGAACAAAGAGAATATGAATTTATAACATGAAGATATCATTTTATCTGTAGAGAACTATCAGCTTTAAACACTAAAGCAGCTGAATTTATACAATAGCGAAGTCCTGTGGGCTGAGGGCCATCATCAAAAACATGGCCTAAATGTGCTTCACATCTGGCACAAAGGACCTCATATGTCTTAAACTCATATCGGGTATCAATTTTTTCTAAGATATGATCTTTATTTAAAGGTTGGAAAAAAGAAGGCCATCCAGTTCCTGAATCAAACTTTGTATTTGAAGTAAAAAGATCCAATTTGCATCCTTTACAAGAATAAATACCAGGTTCTTTATTATCTACATATTTGCCAGTAAATGGTGGTTCAGTACCTTTTTTTCTCATAATACAATAGTCTTCATACGATAAACTATCTTTCCATTCGGCATCTTGTTTTATAATTTTTTCGATTTTTGTTTGAGGTTTTTGTATTTGTTGCGAACAACCATAAAAAGGAAGACAAAGAAATACAAAAACAAATAAAAGAGATTTCATTGGATATTTTTGATATAAAATATATACGAGGCACATACTTATGGCTACTATAAATAAAAAAACAATTAGTAAAGTTCCATCTGGCTTAACACCGCTAAAATCAGAGCATTTATGTTGGAAATGCCCACAAGAGATATTCAATTTTGAAACAACAAAAGAATTGTCGTCGTTAAAAGGAATAGTTGGACAAGACAGAGCAATCGAAGCAATTAAAATGGGGGCTGAATTATATTCTCATGGATATAATGTATTTGTTTCTGGTATTTCTGGCACAGGTAGATTAACAACTGTCAAACATATATTAGATGAAGCTACATCATCTTGTCCCCCACTTTTTGACTATTGTTTTGTCCATAACTTTACTAATCCAGATAATCCCAAGCTTCTTAAATTTCCCAGTGGACAAGGCAAGTTATTTGCAAAAGGCATAGAAGATTCTATGATTTTTCTTAAAAGAAGAATTCCGCAATTATTTGATGAAGAGGGATTTCAGAAGGCTAGAAAAGAATTAATAGATACATATCAGAAGCAAGAGCAAGATCTTATTGCTCAATTTGCAGAGAAAATCCGTCCAAGTGGTTTTGTTCTTGGCCAAGTTGAAGATGAATCAGGTGAAGTTCAATCAGAGATATTCCCTGTTATCAACAAAAAACCTGTTCATATGACAGAACTTGATACATTAGTTGCATCAAAGAAAATCTCTCAAAAAAAAGCAGATTTATTAAAAGAACAGTATGAAACATTGCATACCCAACTAATAGAACTTGCCCGAACAAGTATCAAATTAATGCAGGGATTTAGATTAAAAATTGTTGAATATGATAAGGCAGCGGCCGCTGTTATTGTAAGAACAACATTCGAAGATGTAAGGCAAAATTTTCCATCTGAAACTGTATCTAGTTATATAAAATCAATGGAAGATGATTTGCTAAATCACTTGGATATTTTTCTTCCAGGTACAGGTAATGAAGAAGACGATACTGAAAAACCTACTGATGATGAAATCAAAGAAAAATTTGCTGCCTATGGAGTAAATGTCGTTTTAGATAATTCTTCTACTCACTGTGCACCAGTTATTGTTGAAACGACTCCATCTTTTGTGAATTTATTTGGATCTATTGAAAAGAAATTTGATCAAAGAGGTTTTTGGAGAACAGATTATAGTCAGATTAAATCAGGCTCTTTATTAAAAGCAGATCAAGGATATTTAATTGTTAATGCACTTGATATCTTATCTGAACCTGGAGTATGGCCTGTCTTAAAAAGATTATTGCTGTATGGTAAATTAGAGATTCAATCGGTTGATAGTTATTTTCAAATTTCTCAAACATTATTAAAACCAGAATCGATAGATTTAAATGTTAAAGTTATTATGATTGGTGATGCCGATGTTTATCATACATTATACTTTGGCGAAGAAGATTTTAAGAAAATCTTTAAAGTGAATGCTGAATTTGATTATGAGACACAACGTTCTGGAGAAATGATTCATAATTATTCTCATTTTATTCATCAATTATGCGAGCAAGAATCATTATTACATTTTGATAGATCTGGAGTTGCAGCAATTATTGAATGGGCTGTGAAACACACGGATACACAAAGAAAAATTACTCTTCAATTCAGTGATGTAGCAGATTTAATAAGAGAGTCTTCATTCTTTGCAAGGAAAGATGGAAGCCCAATTGTTGCTAAATCTCATGTAAATAAAGCGTTAAATGCACGATTAAAAAGAAATGATATTCTGGATGAAAAAATTCGAGAACAAATCCTGAATGGATTATTAATGATCGAAACATCTGGCACTCGATTAGGGCAAATCAATGGCTTAACTGTATATGATACTGGACTCGTTTCTTTTGGAAAACCTGCTAGAATAACTGCTACAGTTGGTGTTGGCTCTTCTGATATCATCAATATAGAAAGAGAAGCCGATATGAGTGGAAAAATTCATAATAAAGGAATGTTGATTCTCAATGGATTTTTACGTGAACGATTCGCAATTCATCATCCATTAACTTTATCAGCTTCAATCTGCTTTGAACAAAGTTATGGAGGCATAGATGGTGATAGTGCAACTGCTGCGGAAGTTATTGCTTTATTATCTGCTATTTCTGGTATAGAAGTAAAACAATATCTTTCTATAACTGGCTCTATGAATCAAAAAGGTGATATTCAGCCAATTGGTGGTGTAAATGAAAAGATTGCAGGTTTTTATGAATTATGTCTGGCAAATGGCTTTAATGGACAACACGGTGTTTTAATTCCATCTCAGAATGTTCATGATTTGATGCTTAATGATCATATCATAGAATCGGTAAAAAAAGGGGAATTTCATATCTATTCTATAAGTACTATTGAACAAGCTATAGAATTGATGTTAGGAAAACCTGCTGGAAAAAAAGGCGAGGATGGTGTATATAAAACAGGTGTATTTGGCATTACAGCCAATAAACTAGCAGAGCTTTATAAAAAATCAGATAGTAAAAAAAATGCGCAGTAATCAAGTAGATGAGTTTACTGCGCATTGTAAAAATTATTGTCCTTGCTGATATCGAGTTCTATATTTCTTTGCTAACTCTGTTTGTCTACTCTGTAATGACACTACTTTACCTTGAATAAATGCATATTCTACATTATTTGTTAGGCCATCTAAAGCATTGCCTTTTGATACAAATAATGTTGCGTCTTTTCCAGAATCTAAACTACCAACTCTATCTGCAATACCTAAAATTGTAGCTGGATTGATAGTTAGTCCTCTTAAAGCTGCTTCTTCGCTTAATCCATAAGCGATTGCAGTTCCTGCATTAAAAGGAAGATTTCTTTGTTGCCAGAAAGAAGACTCCGAAAAAGACCAAAGTATACCAGCCTGCTCTAAGATATGCGGCAATGTATATGGCTCATCATATGCTGATTCAGCTTCTCTAGGTAATGAATGTGTTCTTGGAATAATCACAGGGACTCTTGCTAATTGTAATTCTTCAATACAAAGATGAGCCTCATTAGCCCCAAAAAGAATTGCATTTATACCATATGTTTTGGCTATATCCAAAGCTGCTAAAATTTGTTGTTTAGATGAAGCAGTAAAGAAAACAGGTAATTGCTTTTCAAATATTGGACGCATTGATTCTAATCGTATATCTTGCATGTTTTCGGCCAGACCATTTTTTGCAGCCAAAGAATACATTTTGGCTTTTGTAAAATAGTCTCTTAATTCTAATAGATTCTTTTCATTTTCTTTGATTTGTTCTTCAGCAGATTTTGATATCCATGGAGCACTTTGAACACTCATATTAGGAATATTTACTGATAAAGCCGCAATGTGTTTCAATGCAATATCTTCACGAGTCCAACCATCTAATTGCATAATAGAACTTAAACCTGATATCAATCCACCTTGGGGAACAACATGGGCAATTAAAATTCCATTACTTCTTATTGTAGGTATTATTTCACTATCAGGATTATATGCAGTAACTGATTTTGCATTGGGATTAAATATTCCTGTTTCAACTGCATCCCTAGTAGCCCTTACAGCTTCAATTTCTACAAGACCTATCGTAGATTCAGAAGCTATAAAACCAGGATAGACAGATTTACCCGTGCAATCAATTATCTCCGCCCCAGAAGGTATTTCAATATTCTTACCAACAGAAACTATTTTTCCTTTATCAAATAATACCATACCACCATCTATAATGCCTTTAGACACAGTATAAATCTTTGCATTTTTTAAAACAATTGGATTTTTTTGAGCTGCACCTGGAATTTCATCATGAGCACTCAAAAAAGTAATATTACACACCAAACATAAAACATACATCAAAAAGAAATTATTCATCATATATCCTAAAAGTAAGTTCTAAATAAATCAATGGTTTGGATTATAAAGTGAGATGCCCTTTGACGTCACCACTCGTCAAAGGGCACTCCCCTTCCCACCTTTTCACCACCACAACAAAATGAGAACTTAAATGAATGAGTTCTCACGAGCAAAAATACAATGAGAAGGTATGCAATGCAAGCATTAAAAATGTATACTCATTTTTTTTATTGAACTTTCATATATTTCACTTTTTATGATTTGTTCTTTGGTAATAAGAAAAAAAAACATCATATTTGTGACTCGATTTGAGACGGGGTGTAGCGCAGTCCGGTTAGCGCACCTGCTTTGGGAGCAGGGGGTCGTGAGTTCGAATCCCACCACCCCGACTCTTTAATCCGCTTGTGTTTATTCACAAGCGGATTTTTTTATGGTCTATGGGGAATAAGAGTACTTTCTATATGTTGAGCACACATTACACAATCTTCTGGATTGAATAGATGTCGTTCACGTTTCAATACAGATATTTGCCTAACATTCATTGATGTTTTTTTGCTAGTTAGGTCTATTAATGATGCCATGCCAATCAATCGAGCATCTACACGTAAAATTTGTCTTAACATTGGTTTATATAATGAGATATCATCAGTAAGGATATCATCTATTAATACTACTCTATCCCCAGAATGTAATTCTAATGATTGATATAAACTTTCTGATCCTGGCATAAGCCATAATAATCTAGCTTCTAATTGTCTGGCAATTTCTGCAGCGAAGGGTATTGCGCCAATACGACATGCAATGATAACTTGAGGATCGATATCCCAAAAATGTTTAACGATTTCATAAGCTAGTTTTCGACATGTAGGGGGAAATTGAAAAGCTTTTGAAGGACTAAATAACATATCAGTATGTTTTCCATCATACTGTATAAAATGTCCAAACTGAATTGCACCATTGGAAATTAATATATCTTCCATTTGCATTCCTAGAATGTTGAGCCCGATATTGTAAATCGTAATTCTGGGTCAGATCTTTGGCTAAATCTACCTGATAGATCACATCTAAAAAAAAGAAATATTTTATTTAAAGCTATACCTGCTTCATAATAATACATATCATTTGTAGTAGAAGTAGAAGGCAATGGTTTAATAACTAGAGCATTACGAGAAAACTCAGTATATCCAATGCTTCCAGTGAGAATAAATTCGATACCAAAAGAAGCAATGCTAGGTATTCTAAGCACTCCTGGAATTACTTCACCAAAATTGTGTTCAAGAGAAAGTGCTGCATATCTATCTCCATAGAATTCTTTTACATTCATGCCCCTAAACACTCCATCACCAGCAGTAGAAGCAATAGAAGATTCTAAAGAAAAGAATTTTTGCGGTGGAATATCTCCCCAAGAATATCCTCCAGAGATTCTAGCATCTAATCGCCATAAAGGCAATGTTACAGTTCTTAGAAATGCTTGGAATGTACTTTGCGAATAACTTTTTGCACTGATTCCAGGTATTGCATATTGTCCAGAAATTATAAATCCAGCTGTAGAAATCCGCCGAATAGGAGTAAAATTCATTCTGAATTCAGCAGAAGCAATAGTATATTCCCCAGATAATACTGGTGGATTATCCCTAAAAGAGGATTCCGAAGGAGCAAATAATGCAAATTGTGTATTCACCTGTGCAGATGAATGAAATTCTCTTTTGATACTAAATTTTATAGCTGATGGGCGTATAAATTCTTCTCTTCTTAAAAATTTTAATTGTCCCCATCCATATTCAAATGACAATTCTGCACCTTGATTATAATAATAATCACCATAATCACTTTTAAATAAAACAGAAAGGCTTGTTATTCCCGATTGTCCTACTACATATGGATTATCACGTCTGGATAGTTTTCTATAAGCATTACATTCAACTAGGTACTTTTTTGTTTCATTGAGATATTGCCTATAAAAAGCTTCTGTATACAGATAATTATCTGAGAAGCCATAGCCAAGTTTGATTCCAGATTCTGCATTATGGGTATATTGGAACTGAAAACCTATTCCAGCATATACTCCGTGAACTCTATTATATCTAAACATATCTTCAAAGCCAGTAAATGGTCTTTGAGCCAATCGATTAAAGAAAGCAGAAATATCACCAAACAATGAATTAAAAGCACTTGTAGCAGTAGAATCTGGATCTTCTAAAGCCTGTTGAATTTGAATATATGCAGCGGTTTCCTCTGGCTTTAAAGGAAGAATAGCTTTTTCAATCCAAAATATTGAATCAAAAGAATTTGCTTTATCATTGATTTCAACTCTTCTTTGATCAAATTTTTCCGGGGGAATTTCAGTATTGATTTCATATTCATATGCGACATTTTCTATTGATATGTCTAGTCTAGGGGCAAACAGAAATAAGACTTCTGCATTTAGGCTACTAAAGATTCTTAAACTAGATGGCATTGCATAATGGCTATCAATCTCTATAAACGTTTGTTGAACATGCAACGAAGCATCAAAAGGTAGTTTTACAGCTCTATTAGGCTTTAAATCAACATATAAAGGGATTAAGGCTTGCTTATCTATATTAATCGTTCCATTAAAAAGTCTTCTTTGCCCTGATTTTGGTTCAACGCGAATTTCTGCTATTTCTTTAGTCTCATCTTGAAAAGTTTTTACCAAAGTAAAGTCATAATAATCAAGTGCATTGGGATGAAATGGAGTATAAATATCTTCATTAAAGAAGGATATTTTATCATCATAGACATTTAAATTTGTTCCAAATGCTACAAAATTTGCTTGTGGAGGAATATTAGCAGTTTGTCTTTTTTGAATTATCTCATTGAAATATTTATCTGGTTTTTCAAAATATCCTTTTGAATATGATTCAAGAATAGAAAATATACTTGTATCATTTCTACCACTATTTCTTCCAGCAGTGAGAGTATCTGCACTTACTACAAATTTTGTATACAGCATATATGTGTAGTTTTTAAGAGAATCTGTCCATTGCATTTTTTTTTGCAAGACACTTCTCATCAATTTTACCCCTGGATCTTCTGCAGATATGATAATCTCTGCAGACCTAAATGATGATCTTTGTAAAGCTACATTCTGTATCAGAGTATCTGTAACAATAGATAGATGTTTTTTTTCAGATGTATAACCAACCATGCTATATGAAATATCATATTCCCCTTTGGGTACCCTAAGAAGATATGTACCTTCTTTGGAAGTAACTGCAGCTTTATTTACCACACCAATTAATCTAATTGTAACGAATTTTAATGGTTCTAATGTTTCTGAATCGGTTACTGTGCCTTTAAAAAGTACTGTTTTTTGAGAAAAAGCAGTATAACTGGGTATACTCAATACAATCCCTATAAAGAGTATCAATATTATACCATGACTGAATAGTCTATACTTCATGCTTTTCCAAAAGCAAATTGATTAAAACACTAAATCTAGCCCGACAAGACTTCTTAATTCACGAACTTCTGTTTTAGTTAATTGACGATATTCCCCTCTTTTTAAACCACTTGTAGATAATGTTGCGAATCTACGTCTATCTAAGCGTCTAACATCATAACCTAAACTTTCAAAGATTCTTCTTACTTCTCGATTTTTCCCTTCTTTAATCATCATCGTAACTTTTGTATGATCTTTAACATCAATAATTACTTCGCACGCTCCTGTTTTTCCATCTTCAAGCTCTAAACCATGGCTTATTTTTCTAGCGTCTTTAAAGTCTAATTCCCTATCTAATCCTACTTTATATTCTCTTGGTATTTCATAACTTGGATGGGTTAAACGATATGCCAAATCTCCATCATTTGTTATGAGTAATGCACCTGTGGTATTACGATCCAATCTACCAACTGGAAATATTCTATACTTACTTCTTACAATATCTAACACAGTTTCTCTGCCTAATTCATCAGAAGAAGTGGTGATAATATCTTTGGGCTTATTTAAAAGAAAATATGTTAAAAATTTTCTATCTGTTATTGGCTCACCGTTTACTGTCACAAAATCTTCTAAAAATATACGTGTAGATAAATCTGTAACGATATTTCCATTTACTTTTACTAATCCACCAGAAATTAATTCTTCTACACTTCTGCGTGCTCCAATCCCAGCATCTGCAAGATATTTATTTATGCGCACTCCTTCTTTAGATGCACTTGCAGAACGTCCTCTTGAGCTTGTTGCGGTTGATGAAGTTTTCTTTTTAAAACTTGTATTCTTTGCATGGAATGATCTATCAGATGCCTTTCTTTTAGGGGCTTCTGTTGAGTCTGCTGCACGAGACTTTGCGATAGATGTCCTTGTTTTCTTAATAGTAGCAAGTTCTCTATCAGTTTGTTTTCTTGCTCCTGGACCTGGACTTCTTTTTGGCTTCTGTGATTTTGTATTCTTATTGGTTGGTCTTGCGTTTTTCATATATATGCTCATGTCTGAATATCTTTATGCAAAACTACGGATTTCTAGGGTGGCTTTGGGTATTTGATATTATTTCAAGGACTTTTGTATATACTTCTTGAGGTTGTATTGTCTGCATGCATGCATGATGTTGCAATGGACATTCTTTTTGGCCATGGATAGAACATGGCCTACATGGAAGATCTTTTTGTATAATTAATGAGTTTAATGCTAGTGGTCCAAAACCAAATGCAGGATGAGTAGGCCCAAATAATGCTATTGTAGGACAATGTGCTAAAGATGCCAAATGAACAGGTGCACTATCATTAGAAATCAATACTTTGGATATTGATAACAGAGAAACTGTTTGAGTTAGTGATAATAAACCGGCAACATTATGAATTCTTGTATGTTCAAATAGAATAGAAGATTCACATAGATCTTTATCCTGCTTAGATCCTATCAATACAATTGAATATTCTGTTTGTTCTATAAGTGAATTAATTAAAGAGCGTATATGGGTTTCAGGCCATCTTTTAGTATTCCATGCGCTTCCTGGTGCGATAACAATTATTCCATGTTCAGAATCAATATCTAAAGTAACATTATGATTTTGAGTAATAATAGGAGTTGTCTTCTTTAATTTCACATCTTTAATATATGATTCAATGAGATCTTGATTTCTTTCAATTTCATGACAATTTTTTCTGTACTGTACAGAATGAGAATAAAGGAATGAACCTGGAGAAATTGTAAAACCAATTCGATGTGTACAATGAGTTAAAACAGATAATAATGCTGTTCTAAAAGACCTATGGATGCAAAATATTGCTTCAGGTGTATATTTTGAAAGTTCATGAGCTATATGTAATATTCCCTTGATTCCTTTATGCTTTCCCCTTTTATCATAAATTACTGTATGGTCTATGTGTTGTGCATGTAAAACTAAATCTTCTGCTGTAGGAATTGTTACAAAAACAATGATACAAGATGGAATTGATTCTTTTAATAAAGAAGCAGAATACAATCCTAATGTAATATCACCTATAAAACCAGTTTGAATTAAAACAAAAACAGGATTAGGCCTCATATTTCCACCTATTATGTTGCCAAGTCCATTGTTCTGGGGCTTGTTCGATTGCATGTTCTAATTCTTTCAGATGTCTTTGTGTTAATTCAAATATATTTTCCTTACTAAAAGACAAGTTATCAGATTTAATTTCTTTCATTGTTACTGTATAGTGTCCATAACTATCTCGATGCGGAATACAGAGCACTAAAGGCGCATCATATCTCAAGCTTAGCGATGCAGGTGCTTCAAAAACGGCTGCTTTTCTTCCAAAAAAAGGCAAGAAAACATCTTTTTTGGGGTCTGCAGCTTGATCTACTAATAAGGCAATTGGTTTATTCTCTTTTAAGCTATTAATCAAAGGTTTTGCGGCTTTTTCCATGGAGACAGTTCGGTTTCCAGCACGCTGTCTTAACGATGTTATTGCTTTATGAATAAGCGGATTTCTTTGTTCTTTTGCAACTAACAATACTGACTGTTGCATTACTAATCCTGCAGCATAAGCAAGTAGCTCCCAATTACCAATATGTGCTGAAATTAATATGATGCCTTTACCTTTTTGTAATAAAGTATGGACTATGTCTATATTAGGAAATGACATCATTGACTTTATCTTAGTATCACTTAAAAAAGGCATTGCACTTATTTCTAGTAATACAATGCCAAGATTTTGATATGATAGTGCTGTAAGACGAGTACATTCTTGATGATCTTTATATGGAAATGCATGTTTTATATTGTTAAAAGTAATACTCTCTCTTTTTTTACTCAATATTCTAAGAATATATCCAATGAAAAAACCTACCTTATTTCTGAGATAACAAGATAAAAGCGCACTAAAAAGCCCAATAAACCTAAATAGAAATAGTATAGTTATATTTTTCATTTATCTTGGAACACCTGTATTAGTTCCTGCTGCATTATTTGAATCTGTATTAGCAAATTCATTATACCAATTATCATTTCTTAGTTCACCAATTGCTGTTGAATGAACTAGAATATGATTATTGATGTCTTTCATATCAACAAAATTAAATGTTGCACCACCTTGAATTTCAGAATAGAACCATATTTCATATGGCCTAGAAGAATTACCCATATATTTTCTATCCACTTGGGTAGGTTTACCGTATTTTCTCATTACTCTACCTCTTTCAGATTTCCATCCTTCTGAGTATTGCGGGCATGAAAAAAAGGAATTAGCATATTCTACACTTTTTCTAAATTCTTCTAAACGTTCATTTATAGGTGTATCAGTATTTGGATCTCTTTCTTTCCAAAATCTATACATAAATTTTTGTTGAGCATTTAGAAGAGTTAATGATTCGAACAATGCAATTTCTGATGAGTTTGCTAGACATTTTGCCTTTTCATATTCCTCTTTAATTCGATATTCACTATAGGTTGAAAATTCACTTTGTTGAAACAATTCATCTTCAGAAAAAGTAGCTGCAATTTCTGGGGGCATTTCTGGATTAATTACATAGAATCTCTTTTCTACAGATGCAGAATCTTTTTGCTTACGAGATAATACTTTCATATTAAGATAATATACACCGCTTGCCAAACCATCTAAAGGAATAATCACTTGCTCTGTTTGTGAAGATGCTATTGTAGTCCTGATTAATGGTATTGTTACTAATTCTCTTTTGGCTGCATCTAGAATTTGATAGTGAATATCAATAGAATCTTGCAATGAGCAATGATATATCTCGGAATATACTTGCAAGCTAGGATTTAATCCAATTATTTCGAGAGTAGGATTAGGGATAATTGACAAACCATTTCTAGTAAATTGAGATGACCATTTTGAAGGTGCATCATTCTGAATTGGTTCTATTGCAATTGCAAATAATAGATCGGATATCTGAATATTTATAGAATTATAAGATTTAACCCGGATAGTTTGTGACGAAATAAATATTCTATTTGTATCGTTCACATCTTTTGCATGAATAGTAAATGTATAATTACCAGGAAATAAAAATATTGATGTACTACCAATCATATCTTTTTCATGTAGCACAATGGGTTTTGGGGAAATATTATCTACAATCCATTCTTTAGTAATCTTTTTATTTGTATGTAAATCGGTACACTGCAACTGAAACAAAATTGAAGCAGAATATCCTTCAACTTTAGTTATATATCTCATTGCTGTATCAGCAAATGAATAGTTTAATTTACACTCAGTCAAAGAATCTGCAGAGGCATATTGAACGATATCTATTGACATATTAATATCGTTCGCTAAGAAATAACTATAGCTTGTAATAAAGTACAGACTTATAAAAATTAGATATTTCAAAACTGCTCCTACATAAAAAAATGCCGTCGAGATAACCCAACGGCATAAATATACAAAATTCATCATGGCCTACAGATACAATTCACTTGAATTAATCCATTTTTACGCCAACGCTGATACGATGAACTAATCCAATATTCGTAGCTGGGTTTGCAGAATAGTCAATTTGACCATCAAAACCACCGCCAACATATTTGATTCCTAAGCCACCAGCAAAATTAAATGAGTCATGGCCATATCTGTAGCCAGCACGTAAAGAAAGCAAGTTCTTCCATGTGTATTCTGCACCAAAGGATAACATTTCTGGAGTGTCGGACAATGTTTCAAATTGTAATGCACCTACAATACGGTGTTCTGCATCTGCATCTAATTTATCCACACCATCAATAAATGCTGTAATATCTGTAGATAAACCAGCACGGAAAATCAAAGGTAAATTATATGGATTTGTTAATAATTGTTGTTCTAAAGGGCTTGAAGACAATTCACTAACAATTTTACCTTGTCTAGTTAGATCAGCTCCAGTATAATTTTGCTGTCCACCTAAATTAGAAATTGAAAAAGATAAACGGGTATCTTTATAATCTGTTTTGTATAATGTACCTATATCAAAAGCCATTCCACTTGATGCTAGGGATGCGAATGAATTTTGGATATACTTTAAAGATGCTCCAAATGCGAATTCATTGGTAATATAGCCTCCGAATGTTGCTCCGAATGCAAAATCTGAAATTGAATACGATGCACCGGTTCCATTTGATTTTTCTAGGGTTGTAATTGGAATATTTCCACTAGAAAAAGATGTAAGACTAACACCAAAACGGTATGATTCACCTAAAGGTAAAACCAAACCGGCGAAATTATGTGAAAAGCCTGCAAACCATTGAGTATACGATATATTAGCAGCCATACCGCTAATATCAGAAATACCTGCAGGATTCCAATACATTGCTGTTACATCATTAGTCAAAGAGCCATAAGCTCCTGCTAATGCTGTAGCACGAGCACCAACTCCAATCTTTAGAAATTGTGCACCAGCTGCACCAACCTTGCGAAAATCACCACCTGATGAGCCTGACACATTGTCTTCTGCTATCATCATTATTGGCAAAGAACATGTAATCAAAGCAAGTGCTAAAATTTGTCTAATTATTTTCATGGATATTCTCCTTTTAAAATCTTCGTTATTGGATTGTTTGATTGTTGTTCCCTTGGAATCGAAGAGAGATTACTCTTCGATTCCTTTGGGTGTACATTTAATTATTCAGGAATAACGCGGAATCCGCCGACAACTACGGCAAATTTTATAAATGCTTTTGCACCATTTGGTGTTTCTACTTGCGCGATATACACTGAACTTCCAACACGTTGGCGATTACTTGTGAGGAGATCCCACACATCCATACCATAACGGTCATTATTTTCAGGTGTTAGCTGGCTATGAGTTAATGTTCTTACTATTTCACCAGAAGGTGTAAATATTGTGATTTTACAATCTTTTGGTAAACGTGTAAAATACAGTTTTGCATCATAAGGTGATCTTTGTGCTTGATGGCTTACATAGTAAGGATTTGGTACTATCTTTACATCTTCTAGCATTTGATCAGTATATAATTCTGTAGATGGTACAGATGGTATTACTTTAGCTCTGATTTTTGCACCTGGCATAGGGAAACCAGCCGCACCACCAAATGTACGTAATACTACTTTATCACCAGCTGCAAAGTCTTTAGAAGGAATGTTTGGAATTGTGTCCCAAAGTCTTGCTCTTGTATCAGCGCCATAACCTTTGTTCACATAGTCTAAACCAAAGAAATTACCATCAACATTAACAACATGAACAAAATCGATATAATCAGTTCCATTATTAGCTGATAATAGGTATTTACCTTGGCTTACCAATCCAGAAGATTGATCACGACGTGAAGTTACTGTATTTGCAGTACCACGACCATTCACAAAACCTGCTGTAGCAATATTGAATTGTCCTATTGGTACTTTTTTAGATACTGGCATAGCAGTTCTTACTGCGCTGGTATCTGTAAAGTGAGCTAGATAATTGTTATTGATTACTGTAGTAGAATCACTAGAATTTAAATCTGCTGGACGCTTATAATTATAATTATTTATAACTCTTACATTTAAATATTTTGTTGTAAATGTTTTTGGAGTTTGAGCTGTTCCAACTAATGCAGTGATTGTTGTATCTCCACCTGG
>Ga0192647_100264_pt1 | contig 35782 bp, 33 predicted proteins | sample LauGreFa1BDMLBSN_2_FD_133046 | JGI IMG/M metagenome (GOLD analysis project Ga0192647, IMG submission 133046) | Freshwater lake microbial communities from Lake Michigan, USA - Fa13.BD.MLB.SN - reassembly | ecosystem: Environmental > Aquatic > Freshwater > Lake | place: Lake Michigan, USA... | reverse complement strand
GTCGGGGCTTGTGAGGCATCACGGTGATGCGCAAATTCCATCTGGCCATGAAGTGTGCAAAACCGCAACCGCGTCATCGCATTGACAATCACGCGCAGTCGTTCATGGCCTGTCAATTCCTCATCCCACTGGTCGGGTTGGTTGCCATACATGTGCGTGATGAACATTGTCCAATCGTTGCTTTGCAACACGGTTTGAACTTCTTTGGCCAGTGCCAAGGTTTGCGCGACAGACCATTGCGGCAAGACACCAGCGTGCACCATCAGAATACCGGCCTCGTGCATGGCCAATGACTGCATGCGCAACCAGTCAATCAACTGCAGTCGGTCGGGCGCTTGCAAGATGTCAGACACGGTGTCACCAGGTTTGAGTCGCCCCTGTCCCAAATGCAGGGCCAACAGGTGCAAATCGTGGTTGCCCAGCAGGCATCGGGCGCTGTGCCCCAAGCTTTGCAGCCGCCTGAGCACGCCCACGTTGTCCGGGCCGCGATTGACCAGATCGCCCAGCAAATACAGCGTGTCGCGACTGGGGGAAAATTGAACTTCATCGAGCAAGCGTTGCAGGGCTTGGTCGCAACCTTGCACGTCGCCAATCAGGTACATTGCCATGGCATGATTGTCATTGATTCACCCACTGCGCGCCTTGGGCGTTGAAACTCCGTTTTATGGATGTCTTGCTGATTGTTTTATTGACCTTGCTGAATGCCTTGTTTGCCATGTCCGAGATGGCCTTGTCGTCCAGTCGGCGCGCATTGTTGGTCTCCATGGCCGAGGACAACATGACGGGCGCACAGGCTGCATTGGAGTTGCAGCGCAGGCCCACCGAGTTTTTGTCCACGATCCAAATTGGCATCACCACCCTGGGCATGCTCAACGGCATCATCGGTGAAGCTGCCTTCAGCGAGCAGGTGTCGCTTTGGTTTGAGGGCTTGGGTACGACCACGGTTTTGGCCGATGTGTTGGCAACGGCAACGGTGGTGACATTGATCACGCTCAGCACGATTTTGTTTGGCGAACTCGTGCCCAAACGCATCGGCCAGATTTACCCTGAAACGGCAGCCCGCCTGACCGCACCCGCCATGCTGGCCTTGTCTTGGATGGCCAGACCATTGGTTAACGCCTTGTCATGGAGCACGGCCGCCGTGTTGCGTTTGATGCGAATCGATTTGGAAAAAGTCAGGCAGGTGACCGAGGAGGAAATCACCGCCAGTTTGGTCGAAGGTGTGGACGCGGGTTTGATTGAACACCACGAACACCAAATGGTGAAAAACGTGTTCCATTTGGACGAGCGTAATTTGGTGTCGTTGATGGTTCCCCGAACAGACATCGTTTGGTTGGACTGTGCATGGACGGTTCAGCAAGCCCTCGGTCAAATGCAAGGCGAGGCCGCCCATTCTTGGTATCCCGTCTGTCGCGATGGCTTGGATGAAGTGGTCGGCGTGGTCAGCATGGCCAGCATGCTGCACCATGTCGACAGTGACTTGCCCATTGAAACTTGGGCCACGCCGGCTGCGTTCGTGCCTGAAACATTGACGGGACTGGATTTGTTGTCTCAATTTCGCAGTCCGCATTCGGTGGACAAGCCGAAAACCCCGGTTCACAGCACGCGCATGGTGTTGGTGGTGGATGAATATGGGGTAGTTCAAGGCTTGGTGACGCCGCGCGACTTGCTCGAGGCCATCACCGGTGAATTGGTTCAAACCACATCGCCACAAGACGCATGGGCAGTTCAGCGCACCGATGGCAGCTGGTTGCTTGACGGCATGATGCCGATCCAAGAACTCAAATCCAGGTTGATGTTGGACGAGTTGCCCTCAGAGGAAAAAGGCATCTACAACACTTTGGCGGGATTGATTTTGGTCTTGAATGGAGATTTGCCCAAGGAGGGCGAATCGGTTGAATCCATGGGCTGGCGGTTTGAGGTGGTCGACTTGGACGGCAGACGGATTGACAAGGTGCTGGCAACCCAGTTACCGGGCCACCCACAGGATGAAGATCAAACGGGTTGAAGCTGTTTCAGTGTTTGTTGTCTGGTTTTTTTTCTTCCAGCTCATCTAGCAAATGGTTGATACCAGACACGGTTTTCTTCAAAGCCTCGACGCGACCATGAAACTCATCCATTTTTCTGGCTTGTTCCAATTTGGCTGCTTGGAGTTGTTCGGTTTGTGCCGCGCTTGCCGCTTTGGCGGGGGTTGTGGCTTTGACTGACGCTTTGCCTTTGGGTTGGGCGGTTTGTGCAGTGTCAGAACCCGATCGGGTTGGTTTGTTTGGGGCCGTCGGTTTGGGGCCGTCTTTGAGCTGTGTGGCTTGATCGGGCAAAGCCACCACATGGTCTTGCACATGTTCTTTGTCAGTGTCTGCCGATCGATCTTCCAGGGCTTCATTCGGCAAACCCTGCGTGTTGTCTTTCAATGCTTGGTTGTCCAACCTTTGTGGGTTGTCTTCAAGCGATTCATTTTGCAGCGCTTGCGTGTTGCTGCGTACACCAGGGTGGTCAATCTCTTGGCGGTTGTCCTCTGATGCGTCGTCGGGCAAGCCTTGTAAGTTGTCTTCGATCGCATCATTGCCCACATCAGCTTGCCGGTCTTTCAGCGGACTGACCGCTTCACCTGCAGTTCTGTCGTGGATCGGGTCAACCGCCTCACCAACTTTTCGATCCTTCAGGCTTTCTTTGGGCACACCCTGCGACTGTGATGCGAGCGCGTCCTGAGGGACAACTGCAATGTTGTCAGACACTTGTTCTTTGTCAATGCCAGCATCGCGCTTCTGTGAACCATCTTGTGGCACGGCTTGCAAGTTGTCTTTGATGGCCTCAGCACCTGGCAAAGCTTGCAAGTTGTCTTTGAGTGCGCCAGCGCTTGGCACGGCTTGCAAGTTGTCATCCAACGCGTCATCAGCCACAGACTGAATGTTGTCTTTCAATGCCTCCGTCTCAACACCCGCAGCGTGTTTGGCGGGGACCGAAACTGCTTCAGTTGCAAACCGGTCCTTGAGTGGCGCGTTGTCTGCGCCGCCTGCGGTTTGATCGGCGAAAGCCTGAACTGCAACGACCGGCTCTTGTGTTGAGCCAGCTTGCTCAGTGGCGGGCAGCCCCACTTGATGGTCTTTCAACGCGTCATCACTCACACTTTGCACATTCTCGGCCGCATGTGGGTCGTCATGCACCAAATGGGGTGCATCCAATGCTGCACCTTCTTTCACATTCAACTTCTCTGGCGTCAATGCATCTTCGTGATGCGCAGACCTGTTCGCTGTGTCGTTTCCAGGCGCATGATGCATTTCAGGCAAGAGGGCAGCATCGCTTGTTTTGAAGTCAGATTTTTTGCCTTTGATCTGAAGCTCATCGCTGCCCACGACATCGCTGCGCCGTGATTTCGCACTGTTCGAGCCTTCGGGAATTTCAACCGAAAAAGGCTTGGAACTTCGGATGAGGGGAGGGGGCGTTGCCATGAAATTCAGTTTAACGCGTGACTTCTCTGCAGCGAATAACCACGCTGGCTTAAACGTAAGAAGAAGGTGTTCTTAATCGATGCTGAGTAAGCGGTTGGCCAGTTCCACGGCTTGGGGCGCATGAGAAGACACGCCGTCGGCGCCTGAGTTTTGCAGCAAGTCGGGGTCGCTGTTCACCGCAGGGCCGCCCAAGATGACCAAGGTCTGTGGATTGATGGCTTGGGCTTTGAGTCGAGTGATCAAGTCCTTGAGCCCCGGCAGCTGCTCCACCAGGCCCACAGACAAACCGATCATGTCAAACCATTCGCGTCGAAGCGCTTTGAACAACTCTTCTTCGGTGGAGGCGATTTCCATCACCACTTGCCAGCCATTGCTGCGGAACAATTCGGTCACGATGCTCAGACCCAAAATATGCATCGAACCTGGCGCACAGGCAAAAAAGATGCGTTTGACTTCGCCAGCCGTTTGCGGGGACTCGGGGTTGATGTAGCCCAAGCTTCGGGTCAATTGGTGCATGCGCATCAAGCCGTGTGTGACCGAGGTGAAATCTTTTTTGTCAAGTTCCCATTGGTAGCCTAACCAGCGGGCAGCAGGCGTGAACAAGTCGATGAACACGCTTTCAATGGACACGCCTTCTTCCAACAATCCGTGAACATAGGCCAGCGGTTGGTCAATGTCGGGGCCCAAACAGGATTCAGAAAACGCTTCAATCTCTTGTTCGGTGAAGCGGCGGTTGGTTGGTGTGGGTGACAGGGAAGTGTCAAGCAAACTGGGATGCGCATGCATCAACTGGGGAATGATTTGCGCCTCGATGACAGAGAGCAAAGATTTTTGGCAATTGTCGGGCGAAGAGGTGTCCAGTGAGTCTGTCTGTTGCTCGCTGCGTTTGGGTTGCGCGCCGGATGAAATCGCAGACAACACCAAATGAGACAAGCCGTGCAAGCCGGCCAAAGGTTTGGTGATTAACAGACTGGAAATGCTGAGGCTCATGGGGTTCTCCGGCTAAGGACTGACAGCTTCCAATGGACTGATAAATACCTTGACCCATTGTGTCAACATTCCTGTGACTTAGCCACTCGAACGAGGGTAAATACCCACCAAATTCCTTCAATGAAATGGCGTGCTCAGGGTTTTCCTTGTGTTTAGCGTGATACCACCCCAAAGCCAGATGCCAATGAAATACTGATTCTGGTCATTCATAAGTCAACAGGAGACAACTACATGCGAACCATTCCCATAGCGAATATTGCTTCCGAGTTCAGTGATTGCGAAGAAAGCGGTGTCGTTCCCAAGCAAAACCTGCCCTTGGCACGACGTGAATTCCTCAAAGGTTCCGGCATATTGATGGGTACCTTGGCAGCAGGCTCGGTGTTGGCCGGATTGGCGCCATCCACTGTGTGGGCCGTTGAATTGAAAACCCTCAGCCAAGCCGAAGGCCAAACACTGATGGCCATGGGCCGCGTGATTTACCCGCACAAAAAATTGCCTGATGCGGTCTATGCCATTTTGGCGAAAGATTTGGATGCAGCCGCGTCGGGCAGTGCTGACACCGCCAAGATGCTGCGCGACGGTATCGCTGGGCTCAACAGTTTGGCCGGTGGCAATTTCGCCAAGGCCAAAGCAGACAAACGACTCGCCATCGTCAAGGGCATGGAAGGTTCCACCTTTTTTGGCACCGTGCGTGGCCAATGTGTGACCTCGCTCTACAACAATGACATGGCATTCGCTGCATTCGGATACCCCGGTTCTGCTTGGGAAAAAGGCGGGTACATCACCCGCGGTTTCCAAGATTTGAAATGGTTGCCTGCTCCTTCTAAAGAAGCCAGCCCCGCCCCTTATTTGGGCTGATTCCACCTTCCCTCAGCATTTCAGGAGATACACAACATGGCTTCTATTTCATTCAACGACGACTCCGTGGTCGTCATCATTGGTTCTGGCGCGGGCGGTGGCACATTGGCCAACGAGTTGTGCCAAAAAGGCATCAAGGTCGTGGTGCTTGAAGCAGGTGCGCGTCAGTCACCTCAATCGTTCGTGAACGACGAATGGAAATCATTCGGTCAATTGGCTTGGTTAGACCCACGCACCACTTCTGGTACTTGGCGCGTGGCCAAAGACTTCTCTGGGCTGCCCGCATGGATTTGCAAAACCGTGGGCGGTTCGACCACCCACTGGGCCGGTGCTTCATTGCGTTTCCAAGAACACGAGTTCCGCGCCAAAACCGTGTATGGCGATATCAAAGGCGCCAATTTGCTTGACTGGCCGATCACCTTGTCCGAGTTGGAACCTTACTACGCCAAAGCTGAAAACAAAATGGGCGTGACCCGCACCAACGGTATTCCTGGCTTGCCTGGCAACAACAACTTCAAGGTGATGTATGCCGGCGCGAAAAAGCTGGGCTATAAAGAAGTGCACACCGGCAACATGGCCATCAACAGCCAACCGCGCGATGGCCGTGGCCGTTGCATGCAACTGGGTTTTTGTTTCCAAGGTTGTAAGAGTGGTGCCAAGTGGTCAACGCTGTACACCGAGATTCCCAAGGCAGAAGCCACAGGCAATTTGGACTTGCGCCCTGAATCCCATGTGACCCGCATTGAGCACAACGCCAAAGGCATGGTCAACGGCGTGGTGTACTTTGACAAAGACGGCAAAGAACAGCGTCAGTCAGCACGGGTGGTTTGCGTGGCGGGTAACTCCATCGAAACACCGCGTTTGTTGTTGCTGTCAGCCTCCAACATGTTCCGCGATGGCTTGGCCAATTCATCAGGACAAGTGGGCCGCAACTACATGCGCCACATGACAGGTTCGGTGTACGCTGCATTCAAGAACCCCGTGCACATGTACCGTGGCACCACCATGGCGGGCATCATCCGTGACGAGTCCTCTCATAACCCCAAGCGTGGTTTTGCGGGCGGTTACGAAATGGAAACCCTGTCGCTGGGCTTGGCTTTCATGCCCGCGTTCTTGGACCCAGGCGCTTGGGGCGCTGACTACGCATGGTGGATGGACAACTACACCAACCTCGCCGGCATGTGGCTGGTCGGTGAAGACATGCCACGCGAAACCAACCGCATCACATTGAACAACAATGTGAAAGACAAATGGGGCAGCCCGGTGGCGAACGTGCATTTCGATGACCATGAAAATGACATCGTGATGCGTAACCATGCGTTCACCCAAGGCGAGCGGATTTACCAAGCGGCTGGTGCGATCAAAACCTACCGCACACCGCCATACCCCTCGACCCACAATTTGGGCACATGCCGCTTGAGCGCCAATGCGCGTGACGGTGTGGCCAACAAATGGGGCCAAACGCATGACATCCCCAACCTGTTCATCAGTGACGGCAGCCAGTTCACCACTGGTGGTGCCGAGAACCCGACTTTGACGATCGTGACCTTGGCGATTCGCCAAGCTGACTACATCGCCAAACAGATGACTGAACGGGCCATTTGATACACTGATTTTTCCAACCAAAGGAGAACAGCATGTGTGAGTATTTTGTGAAAGCTGACCCTATTCAGTACGAACAACGTACCCGTTCGGTTCGCATTCGTGGCATGCTCACCAGCATCCGGTTGGAAAACATGGTGTGGGATGTGCTGGCCGAAATGGCCGAGGATGAGGGATGCACCACCAACGCCCTCATCTGCACATTGCATGATGAAATTCTTCAGCATCGGGGCGAAGTACCTAACTTCGCCTCGTTCCTGAGGATCACGAGTTTGCGCTATTTGCGCCGTTGCTTGATCAACCTAGAACGACAGTACCAACCCGCCGATGGACCAGACAGCACGGCCATGTTTCAACCCTCTGTGCTGAACCGCGCCAATGACAAATCTGCCGCTCGCGTCCATTCCAACGTATTGGCTGCTGTCAAAACCTGATTTTTTCCTATGACTTTCGATACTGAATGGCAGACAGGAGTCTGCGAAAAGCCCGCGCCTGCGTCACGCGGTTTTGTGCTGAACCACGCCATGTTGCGGGTCAAAGACCCAGCCGTGGCTTTGGACTTTTACACCCGCGTCATGGGCATGCGTTTGTTGCGCAAACTCGACTTTCCAGAGATGAGTTTCAGCTTGTATTTTTTGGCGGTGGCCGAGGCCGCCAGCCACGCCCCGCAAGACCAGGGCGAGCGCACCGCTTGGACGTTTTCCCAGTCGGGTATTTTGGAGTTGACCCACAACTGGGGCACAGAGAGCGACGCCGAATTCAAATACCACGATGGCAACGCCAAGCCCCAAGGTTTCGGTCACATTTGTTTTTCAGTGCCAGATTTGGACGCCGCCATTCAATGGTTTGACGACAACAAAGTGGTGTATGTGAAGCGGCCCGAACAGGGCAAGATGAAAGACGTGGCTTTCATCAAAGACCCTGACGGTTATTGGATAGAAATCGTCGAGCCCGGTCGCTTAAAGCAATTGGGCAGTTAATCAGCGCGGTTTTTTCAGGCCAGACGCAGAGATGAAATCTTTGCGTTTGACCTCATCACTTTTCAGCGCTTGCTGAATTTGCTTGACCAACAGTTTTTTGGTGTCTTCTTGCATATTGGCCGCACGCAGCCTTATGTATATGGCTTTGGCTTTTTCTTTGTCATAAGTGGCTTCAACCAAGGCTTGGGCCCAAAGTCCGTCACGGATCACGCCTTCTTGCATTTCGCGAAGAACCATTGCGTGTATGAGTTCACTGTTTTGAGTGGCCATGACTGCTTTCTGTGGGTGCTGGCGTTGTTGAAAATTATAGGTGTCCGGTTTCAAGCCGACAGGTGCATGTCCGTCAATCGGGCTACTTCATTTTTCGAGCCCAGGCACACGCTGACTCGTTGATGCAAAAGAGTGGGTTGAATGTCCAAAATCCGTTCTTTGCCGTTGGTGGCCATGCCACCGGCTTGCTCGACCAGCCAGCTCATGGGGTTGGCTTCGTACATCAAGCGCAACTTGCCGGGCTTGTCGGGTTCGCGCTTGTCCCAGGGGTACATGAACACGCCACCACGGGTGAGGATGCGGTGCACATCGGCCACCATGCTGGCAACCCAGCGCATGTTGAAGTCTTTGCCACGTGGGCCGTTGCTGCCAGCCAAACATTCTGCGATGTAGTCAGCCACCGGTTTGTCCCAATGGCGCATGTTGCTCATGTTGATCGCGAATTCGCGGGTGTCTTCAGGGATGCGCACATTTTCTTGCGTCAAGACAAACGAGCCTTGTTCTCTGTCGAGCGTGAACATGGCGACACCGTCGCCCACGGTCAATACCAAGGTGGTTTGTGGGCCGTAAACGCAATAACCTGCAGCGACTTGGGCATGCCCGGGTTGCAGGAAATCGGCTTCTGTGACGGTGTTGGTTGATTCGGGTTTTTTCAACACACTGAAGATGGTGCCGATGCTGACATTGACATCGATGTTGCTGGAACCGTCCAATGGATCAAACAGCAACAGGTATTCGCCTTGCGGGTAACGGTTGGGCACGACGTAAATCGTGTCCATTTCCTCTGACGCCATGGCGGCCAAATGACCGCCCCATTCATTTGCTTCAATCAACACCTCATTGGCGATGATGTCGAGTTTTTTCTGCACTTCACCTTGGATGTTTTCGCTGTGTGCAGAGCCAAGCACGCCGCCCAAGGCCCCTTTGTTGACGGCGTGGCTGATGCCCTTGCAAGCACGTGCCACCACTTCCAGGAGCAATCGCAACTCGGGTGGGATGTTTTGTTTGGCACGTTGTTGTTCAACCAAATACCGCGACAAAGATGTGGCCATGTGTCAATCCTCCAAGGCAGAGTCAATCACTTCGCGCACATCGGCGCTCAAATCCTCTTTGGCGGCCACGCGGCGAATGGCCTCGTGCGCTGCACTGCGATAGGGCTCGCTCAATTTGCGCCAACGGTCCATGGCCCTGGCCAACCGGGCCGCGACTTGCGGGTTGAAGCTGTCCAACTCCAACACACGTTCGCTCCAGAACACATAGCCAGACGCATCGGCACGGTGAAACGCTGCCGGGTTGCTGCAGTAACTGGCGATCAAACTGCGTGCACGATTGGGGTTGCGTAGTTGAAAGTCAGGGTGTTGCATCAATTGGCGAACACGGCCAAGCACGTGGCCTTCATGGTCACATCCGGCGGCTTGTACCGAAAACCATTTGTCCAACACCAGTTCTTCGTGTTTGAACTGTTGGTGAAACATCGCCAAGGCTTGGGTTTCCAGAGGGTGATGAACAGCCACCAGTGCTTGCAAAGCGAGCATGCGCTCGGTCATGTTGTTCGCGCGTGTGAATTCATGCAGCGCTTGCTGCGCCCAATGGTCGTCATGCATTGACTGACCCGCCAAACACAGGTAGTTCAAGGCCAAGCCATGCAATGCGCGCAGGCCACTGGAGGTGGCGTCAGGTGAATATTCGCCCTTGACCGTGGTATGTGCATGGACCCACACCCAATCCTCACGCAACGCCAATGCAATTTGCAGGCGCATGGCTTCACGCACTTGATGGATTTTTTGCGGGTCCACGACCGAGGCTTGCTCGGCGATGTAACTCTCGCTCGGCGGTGTCAACACCAGTTCTTTGAATGCGGCGTCCAGTGTGGGATGACGCAAGACTTCGCGCAGGCCTTGTATGAAGTCGTGCGACAGCAAACTTGTTGGCAACTGTGCTTGTGCCAAGGCCTGCATGGTGGCCGCCAAATACAGGCGTTGCGACGCTTCCCAGCGGTTGAAAGCATCAGTGTCATGTGCCAACAGCACCAAGAGTTGGGTTTCGGTATGAGGAAACTGCAATTGCACCGGCGCACTGAAACCACGCAGCAACGAAGGAATCACAGGCGACGTGATGTGGTCGAGTACCAAGGTGTGTTCGGCGTCTTTGAGCACCAATAACTGGTCTGGCACGACAGATTCGCCAGATTCGCTCAGCAAACCAAATTGGATCGGAATCAGAAATGGTTGCTTGTGCAATTGACCGGGCGTGGCAGGGCAGCTTTGTGAGAAATGCAATGTCAGTTGCTGGGTGCTTGTGTCATGCGACATTTGCACATCCACCTGGGGTGTGCCTGCTTGCGAATACCAGCGCTTGAACACGTCGAGTTGTTTGTACAACTCGGTGGCTGGGTTCGCGTCTGCAATGGCTTGCACAAATGCATCACAGGTCACTGCTTGGCCATCGTGTCGTTGAAAGTAAAGCTTCATGCCCATGGCGAAGCCTTCACGCCCCACCAAGGTTTGCATCATGCGCACCACTTCGGCGCCTTTTTCGTAAATCGTGACGGTGTAGAAGTTGTTGATTTCCATGTAGCTGTCGGGGCGTACCGGATGCGCCATGGGGCCGGCGTCTTCTGCGAATTGCACGGTGCGCAACAAGCGAACATCTTCAATGCGCTTGACTGCGCGAGCCGAGGCTGAGCCGCACAGGTCTTGGCTGAACTCTTGGTCACGAAACACCGTCAAGCCTTCTTTGAGCGAGAGTTGAAACCAATCACGGCAGGTGATTCGGTTGCCAGTCCAATTGTGGAAATACTCGTGGCCCACCACGCTTTCGATGTTGGCGTAGTCTTGGTCAGTGGCGGTGGCTGGGCTGGCCAAGACGTACTTGGTGTTGAAAATATTCAAGCCTTTGTTTTCCATGGCGCCCATGTTGAAGTCGGACGTGGCCACGACCATGAAGCGTTCCAAATCCAGACTCAGACCGAACCGCGCTTCGTCCCAAGCAATGCTGGCCATCAACGATTTCATGGCGTGATCGGTTTTGTCCAAGTCACCCGAGCGCACATAAATTTGCAGCAAATGTTCTTTGCCATTGCGCGCGGTGATGCGTTGTTCGCGGCAGACCAATTTGCCCGCCACGAGCGCAAACAAATAGCTGGGTTTGTGGTGCGGGTCGACCCATCTTGCGAAATGCCGGCCGTCCTCAAGTTCGCCTTGTGCCACCAAGTTGCCGTTGGACAACAACACCGGGTAAGCTTGTTTGTCAGCGCGCAAGGTCACGCTGAACACCGACATCACGTCGGGACGATCGAGGAAATAACTGATGCGCCGAAAGCCTTGTGCTTCACATTGAGTGAAGAAAGAGTCTTGGCTGACGTACAAACCGCTCAGCTGCGTGTTTTTAGAGGGGTGACAGGTGGTGAAGATTTCCAGCTTGAACGCGTCTTGGCCTTCGGGCAGGTTCTCCAATACCAATTGCTCACCGTCCATCTTGAAGGATGTGCCTTGCCCGTTGACCAACACCCGAGACAGGTTCAGGTCCTCGCCATCCAAACGCAGCGGTTGAGGCGCGACATCGGGGTTACGCCGAATCAACATGGTGTTGAGCACGCGGGTTTTGACGGGATCCAAATCGAACACCAGATCGACGTTGTCGATCCAGAAACCGGGGGCCTGGTAGTCCTCGCGCCGTGTGATCACGGCTTGGCCTTCACGAAACATGGGAAGTTCTCCGTTAACTGTGACTTGCTCGTTCAAACGCCTTGTTTGAGCGAGGCTTCGATGAAAGTGTCCAAATCGCCATCCAGCACTTTTTGGGTGTTGCTGATCTCGACGTTGGTACGCAAATCTTTGATGCGGCTTTGGTCCAACACATAGCTGCGAATTTGGTGCCCCCATCCGACATCGGTTTTGGTGTCTTCGAGTTTTTGTTGGGCTTCCATGCGTTTGCGCATTTCAAAGTCGTACAAGCGCGAGCGCAAGCGTTTCCAGGCGACATCGCGGTTGCTGTGCTGGCTGCGTCCATCTTGGCATTGCACCACGATGCCAGTGGGAATGTGTGTGAGTCGAACCGCAGAATCGGTCTTGTTGATGTGCTGTCCGCCTGCGCCACTGGCTCTGAATGTGTCGGTGCGCACATCTGCGGGGTTGATGTCGATCTCGATGGAATCGTCAATTTCCGGGTAGACAAAGATGCTGGCAAAACTGGTGTGTCGCCCGCCGGCGGAGTCGAATGGCGATTTGCGAACCAAGCGGTGCACGCCGGTTTCGGTACGCAACAAACCAAAAGCGTATTCGCCTTCAATTTTCAATGTGGCGCCTTTGATGCCCGCCACGTCCCCCGGTGATTCATCTTCCAACGTGGCTTTGAACCCTTTGCGCTCTGCGTATTTCAAATACTGGCGCAACAACATGCTGGCCCAATCACAGGCTTCGGTGCCACCTGCACCGGCTTGAATGTCCAAAAATGCATTCATGGGGTCGGCTGGGTTGTTGAACATCCGACGGAATTCGAGTTTTTCGATCTCGCCTTGGATGCGTTGGGTGTCTTCCTCGATCGTGACCAAGCCGGCGTCATCGTTGTCGGCTTTGCTCATGTCAAACAACTCGGTGTTGTCTTCGATCTCTTGGGTCAGGCGGCTCAGTGCCAGGACGATATCGTCCAAGGATTTTTTTTCTTTGCCCAATTCTTGGGCTTTTTTCGGGTCATTCCAGACCGCAGGGTCTTCGAGCGATGCGTTGACGGTCCTCAGTCTCTCGGCTTTGGCATCGTAGTCAAAGATACCCCCGTAAATCGAGGGTGCGGGCACCCAAGTCAATCAGCAAATTTCCAATGGTGTTGATACGTTCTGCGTCCATGTGTCGCCTCTAAAAGCTTGCAAAAAGGCTGATTATCCCCCGAGTGAACTGGGCGCAAGCTGTTCAGGCTTGCCGTGCTGCGTTTGGTGCATCGGCAACTGCCAAGTTTTGCAGGCCCAGCAACACATCGCCAATGACGATGACGGCAGGGCTGGCGAGTTGTTCGCGTTCAAACAATGCCCCCAGTTCGCTGAGGCAAGCGCAGGCATGCCGTTGCGTTGGCAGGCTGGCGTTTTCCACCACTGCCACGGGCGTGTGTCCCGGCAGGCCTTGCAACAGGGCTTGCGCCAAGGCATGTGCAGTCTGTACACCCATGTAAATCACCAATGTCAAGCGGCAGCGATGGGCGGTTTGCGCAATCAGCGACCAATCAATGGCAGGCATGGTCGAGGGCGCATGCTGGGGCGAGGCATGTCCCGTGATCATCATCACGCCATGGGCATGGGCCCGGTGGGTCAGCGCAATGCCCAAATCGTGTGCTGCAGCCAACCCGGCGGTGATGCCATTGATGACATCCACTTGAATGCCTTGCGCCCGCAGGTGTTGTTGCTCTTCGCCACCCCGGCCAAAAATCAAGGGGTCGCCCCCTTTGAGCCTGACCACGTTTTCGCCGGCCAAGGCTTCTTGCGCCATCAATTTTTCAATGAACGCTTGCGCTGTGGATTGGCAGCCGCCACGTTTACCCACATGGATGATTCGTGCGGTGCGGCTGGCGTGTTGCCATACATCGGGATGCACCAAGTCATCGACCAACAGCACCGTGGCCGATGCAATCGCTTTGACCGCCTTGAGCGTGAGCAATTCGGGGTCGCCGGGTCCGGCGCCAACCAAGGTGACTTTGGGAACGGATGCAGGCTGGGTAAAAGAAGTCATGGTGATGAAATGTCAGCGAATGGCAGTGGCCAGTTTGCACAGCAACGACACTTGTTGTTGCAAGGGGGCGGGCACAGCGTTGGGCGTTTGTGCCAACGTGCGAATGTAATGTGCGGTGGCCAAGACATCCAAGCCCATGGGATAGGCTGCGTGTTCTGCAGAGGTCTGGTCTTGGGGGTCATGGGTTTCATGAATGTCCCCGCCCAACAGCAACACCGATTTGCGCATGCGTCTGGGGTCCGCGACAGGCTCGCCCTCGGTTCCGCGCAACAGCATGGCATGGGCCTGGGTCATCTGCAAGGTTTGCAACATGGAGGCTTCGTATTCAGGGTGGGTGTAGCTCGCCACCAGCAGTGAGGGCCCCGCGATCGGGTTCATCAGTTTGACCAAGCTGTGACCGGTATTGCGCAGGCCGATTTGGCGCCGAACTTGCAGCAGTTGCCACAACCCCGGGCACAACACCTCGGTTGGCACATAGGCAGTCTCATGTGCTTGCAAAGGTCTCATCGTGTTCAGCACAGGCAAGCCCAACGCTTGCATGACATCAGCCGTGGACACGCGGGTGTCCTCCGTGTTGCCACCGTGGACCAGGACCCGAAGTCCTTGTTGGTTCAACAACAAAGCCAACAGTGGCGTCAGCAAAGGCAAACGTCGCGATCCGTTGTAGCTGGGCAGCACCACGATCGGGCTGCCGCCGTGGTTTGACAGGGTGTTCAATCGTTGGTGTGTGGCGTCTAAGCAGCCCGCCATTTCATCGGCGGTTTCGCCTTTGACCCGCATCGCAATGCAAAAAGCGCCCAGTTGCATGTCGGAGACTTTGCCATCCAGCACTTGACCCATGAGGTCGGCGGCTTGTTCACGCGACAAATCGCGCGCGCCATGTTTACCGCGACCAATTTCCCGAATGAAGTGGCTGATGCTCATGACCGCATTGTGAAACAAGCTTGATGACTTTGGGTTATGAGGCAAATCACGCAAAGCTAAACTCGCTTGCATGTGGACATTGGGCATTGAATCTTCTTGTGACGAAACCGGCGTGGCCTTGGTTCGCTCCGAAACAGGTGGCGGACTGCCTCAGTTGGTGGCGCAAGCCTTGCACACCCAAGCGGCCATGCATGAAGCCTATGGCGGGGTGGTGCCCGAGTTGGCCAGCCGAGACCACATTCGCCGAGTGTTGCCTTTGATTCAACAGGTCATGCAACAAGCGGCCTTGCCTTTGAGCGACTTGGATGTCGTCGCATACACCCGTGGCCCTGGCTTGGCGGGGGCGTTGCTGGTGGGGGCAGGCACCGCGTGTGCATTGGCCGCAAGTTTGGGCAAACCGTTGGTCGGTGTGCACCACCTGGAGGGGCATTTGCTGTCGCCCTTCATGAGCGCAGACCCGCCTTCGTTTCCGTTTGTGGCCTTGTTGGTATCGGGTGGGCACACCCAATTGATGTGTGTCAAAGCGGTTGGACATTACGAGCTGCTGGGTGAAACCATTGACGATGCGGCCGGCGAGGCGTTTGACAAATCAGCCAAACTGTTGGGCTTGGGATACCCCGGCGGGCCTGCCTTGTCTGCGTTGGCAGCCCAAGGCAACCCGCAGGCTTTTGCGCTGCCGCGCCCCTTGCTGCATCAGCCGAATTTGGATTTTTCATTCGCCGGGCTCAAAACCGCGGTGTTGACCCAATGCCGCAAATTGGGTGACGACTTGCCCGCCCGCCGAGCCGACGTGGCCGCGTCGACACAAGCCGCCATCGTGGAAGTGTTGGTGAAAAAATCGGTCAAAGCACTGAAGCACACTGGGCTCAGCACCTTGGTGGTGGCGGGTGGTGTGGGTGCCAACCGCCTGTTGCGCGAGCAATTGCAAAAGGATTGCCGGGCCCTCGGCGCCAAGGTGCATTACCCCGAGCCCGAGCTGTGCACCGACAACGGCGCCATGATCGCGATGGCTGCGGCCATGCGATTGAATGCGGGTGTTGAACGGGCGCAACCCGATTACGCGTTCAACGTGTTGCCACGTTGGCCATTGGCACAACACGTGCCTGTTTGAGGCTTGAACACCACCATGCGACAAACCATCATTGATTTGCAAGCATCCCGCATACGAGACGTCGCCAACGCAGGCATCGGGCGCAGCGATGTGTTGGCGTTTTGGTTTGGGGAAAGCGATGAGGTCAGTCCAGAGGTGGTGCGCCAAGCGGCGATCGATTCATTGAGCGAAGGCGAAACCTTTTACGCCCACAACCTCGGCTTGCCAGCACTGCGCGAAGCGATTGCGTCTGAAATGCAGTCGCGCCATGGCGCGGGCATTGGCTCAGACCGCATTGCGGTGACGTCTGGCGGCGTCAATGCATTGATGCTGGCGATGCAAGCTCTGCTGAACCCGGGTGACCAAGCCGTGGTGGTGACGCCCGTTTGGCCGAATCTGACAGCGCAACCCGTCATCCTCGGTGCGCAATTGCACACCGTGTGTTTGCGGCCCCATCACGGTCGATGGACGTTGCCCATGGACGAGTTGCTTGCCGCCGTGACAGACCAGACCCGCTTGCTGGTGATCAACTCGCCGAACAACCCGACAGGCTGGACATTGACCCGGGAAGAACAACAGACCGTGTTGGAACATTGCCGACACACGGGGACATGGATGTTGGCCGACGAGGTTTACGAAAATTTGTTTTACTTGCCCAGCAGCAACCATTGCGCACCGAGTTTTCTGGACATTGCCCAAGCGCAAGACCGCTTGGTGGTCGCCCACAGTTTTTCCAAAAGTTTTTTGATGACCGGTTGGCGCTTGGGATGGCTGGTCATGCCGGTGGCGATGACCGAGCACATGGGCAAGCTGATTGAGTACAACACCTCGTGCGCAAGTGTGTTCGTCCAGCGCGCAGGCATCGCCGCTTTGCAGCATGCGGGCGAGGTCGTGCCGCGCGTGGTGTCGCAAATGCAGGCGTGTCGCGACCGATTGTTCGCCGAGTTGGCTGACATTCCCGGGCTGACATTGGCCAAACCGGATGGTGGAATGTATGCTTTTTTCTCCATTCCTGGCCATGATGATGATGTATTGACTGCCAAGCGATTGGTGGCTGAAGCGGGCTTGGGCCTGGCGCCGGGCAGTGCGTTTGCCCCGCAAGCCCAAGGTTGGTTGCGCTGGTGTTTTGCGTCACAAGACCCAAACCGTTTGGGTGAGGGCGCCAGCAGGCTCAGGCAGTGGCTGGGAAAGCTATAATTCCAAGGCTTGGCCATTTCGGTTCCAAGTTCACGCCATCTGGCATTTCCGGCTGTTGGCGCATGTCAAATTTTTTGGAAAAACACCATGACTACATTAAACAAGGCCGAGGTCGTCAAGGCCAATGCCCGTTCTGCCAACGACACAGGCAGCCCCGAAGTGCAGGTCGCCATCTTGACTGCACGCATCAATGAACTGACCCCCCATTTCAAAACACACGCCAAGGATCACCATGGCCGCCGTGGTTTGTTGCGCATGGTCAGCCGTCGACGCAAATTGCTCGACTACCTCAAATCCAAAGACGCCGAGCGCTACACCGCGCTGATCGCCAAATTGGGTTTGCGCAAGTAATCCCCCTGCCAGTGCAACGCCTGAGTCTGTTCATTCACTCAGGCGTTTGCGCATGGGGCAGGGCACTTTCAAAGCAACTGACTCAGAGCGAAGCTGTGTCATTCCAAAAAAAGACAAGGTATTTTTCTGGAATGGCATCGTGTTCTGACAGTGACTTTGGGCTTTTGTGAAGTGGCCTTCACTTCACGTTTCTGTTCAGGAATCACACATGTCCTTATTCAATAAAGTCAGCAAAACCTTTCAATGGGGCCAGCACACGGTCACCATGGAAACCGGCGAAATCGCGCGTCAATCCGGCGGCGCCGTCATGGTCAACATCGATGACACCGTGGTATTGGCCACCGTGGTGGGCTCTAAAAATGCCAAGCCCGGCCAAGATTTTTTCCCCTTGACCGTCGACTACATCGAAAAAACCTATGCCGCAGGAAAAATCCCGGGCAGTTTCTTCAAACGCGAAGCCAAACCCAGCGAACATGAAACGCTGACCAGCCGTTTGATCGACCGTCCCATTCGCCCCTTGTTTCCCGAAGGTTTCTACAACGAAGTGCACGTGGTGGTTCACACCTTGTCACTCAACCCCGAAGTGGACGCTGACATCGCCGCCATGATTGGTGTCTCAGCGGCGCTTTCCGTGTCTGGCATCCCGTTCAACGGCCCGATCGGTGCGGCGCGTGTGGGCTTCATCAACGGCGAGTACGTGCTCAACCCCGGACAGACCCAGCGCAAAGACAGCTTGCTTGAGCTGGTTGTGGCCGGCACCGAAGCCGCTGTGCTGATGGTGGAATCCGAGGCATTGCAAATGTCCGAAGAAGTCATGCTCGGCGCTGTGGTGTTTGGTCACGAACAAAGCCGTATCGCGATCAACGCCATCCATGAACTCGTGCGCGACGCGGGCAAACCCGTGTGGGATTGGCAGCCGCCAGCCAAAGACGAGCCTTTGATTGCCAAAGTGGCGGCCTTGGCCGACGACAAATTGGCCGCCGCCTACCAAATCCGCAACAAACAAAGCCGCACTCAAGCGTGCCGTGAAGCTTATGCCGCTGTCATGGCCGGCCTCAAAGCCGAGGGCGTCGAATTTGACGGCGTGAAAGTCGAGAGCATGTTGTTTGACATCGAAGCGCGCATTGTTCGCAGCCAAATTTTGGCTGGCGAACCGCGTATCGATGGCCGTGACACCCGCACCGTGCGGCCCATCGAAATCCGCAACAGCGTGTTGCCGCGAACCCATGGCTCTGCCTTGTTCACCCGTGGTGAAACGCAGGCGTTGGTGGTCACCACCCTCGGCACTGAGCGCGATGCACAACGCATTGACGCTTTGGCGGGTGAATTCGAAGACCGCTTCATGTTCCACTACAACATGCCTCCGTTTGCCACTGGCGAAGTCGGGCGCATGGGCAGCACCAAGCGCCGCGAAATTGGTCACGGTCGTTTGGCCAAGCGTGCCTTGGCTGCGTGTTTGCCCACCAAAGAAGAGTTTCCCTACACCATGCGTGTGGTCTCTGAAATCACCGAATCCAACGGGTCTTCATCCATGGCGTCAGTGTGTGGTGGATGTTTGTCCCTGATGGACGCCGGTGTGCCGATGAAAGCCCACGTGGCTGGCATCGCCATGGGCTTGATCAAAGACGGCAACCGCTTTGCGGTGTTGACTGACATTTTGGGTGATGAAGATCACCTCGGCGACATGGACTTCAAAGTGGCGGGCACCACCAACGGCATCACCGCTTTGCAAATGGACATCAAAATCCAAGGCATCACCCAAGAAATCATGCAAGTGGCGTTGGCGCAAGCCAAAGAAGCGCGCATGCACATTTTGGGAAAAATGCAAGACGCCATGGGCGAGGCCAAAACCGAAGTCAGCAGTTTTGCGCCCAAGCTCTACACCATGAAGATCAATCCGGAAAAAATCCGTGACGTGATCGGCAAAGGTGGCGCGGTCATCCGTGCATTGACCGAAGAAACCGGTTGCCAAATCAACATTGAAGAAGACGGCACCATCACCATCGCAGCCACTGACGGCGCCAAGGCAGACGAAGCCAAACGCCGCATCCAAGAAATCACAGCGGAAGTGGAAATTGGCAAGATTTACGAAGGCCCCATCACCAAAATTTTGGACTTCGGTGCATTGGTCAATTTGTTGCCCGGCAAAGATGGTTTGTTGCACATCAGTCAAATCAGCCACGAGCGGATTGCCAAGGTCACCGATGTGTTGGCCGAAGGCCAAGTGGTGCGCGTCAAAGTGCTTGAAACTGACGAAAAAGGTCGCATCAAGTTGTCGATGAAGGCCTTGCTTGACCGTCCTGAAGCGCCGGCCCACCACGACGAAGCGCCGCACCAAGAGTGACATTCATGCACGGCAAACTGATCGTTGGCAACTGGAAAATGAATGGCAGCTTGTCTGCCAATCAGGAGCTCGTGCGCCAAATCGCTGAAGGTTTGTCTGAGGCGTCATGTCGCGCGGCGGTGTGTGTTCCCTCGGTGTACCTGTCCCAGGTGCAGCAATTGGCTGCATCGGGTCATTTGCTGTGGGGTGCGCAAGATGTGTCTGCCCATGAACAAGGTGCTTTCACCGGCGAAGTGTCAGCGGCCATGTTGCGTGAGTTTGGTGTTCGTTTTGCCATCGTGGGTCACTCAGAGCGTCGTCAATACCACGGCGAAACCGATGCGTTGGTCGCCACCAAAGCACAGCGTGCATTGGCGGCTGGCATCACGCCCATTGTTTGCGTGGGAGAGACATTGCAAGAGCGCGAAGCCGGTCAGACCGAATCGGTGGTGAAGCGTCAACTGGCAGCGGTGATTCAAACCAATGGCCATTGCATCAGCGAGATTGTGGTGGCTTATGAACCTGTTTGGGCCATTGGCACAGGCAAAACTGCCAGCCCCGAACAAGCGCAGCAAGTTCATGCATTGCTTCGAGCGCAACTCAAGGCAGCCACTGAACAATCGCAGCGCATTCCCTTGTTGTACGGTGGCAGCATGAACGCTGCCAACGCCGCCAGTTTGCTGGCACAAAACGATATCGATGGTGGTTTGATTGGCGGCGCTTCTTTGAAAGCGGTTGACTTTTTGTCCATCGTTGCTGCTGCATCAACATGACTTTTCCGGAGTTCACATGAGTACGCTACTAAATCTTTTGCTGTTGGTCCAAGTGCTGTCAGCGCTTGGCATGATCGGACTGATTCTTGTCCAGCACGGCAAGGGCGCTGACATGGGCGCGGCGTTTGGCAGTGGCAATTCGGGCAGTTTGTTTGGTGCCAGCGGAGGGGCCAACTTTTTGTCTCGAACCACGGCTGCATTGGCGGCGGTATTTTTTGTCTGCACCTTGGTGTTGGCTTACTTTGGCAATTTGCGTCCCACAGACTCAGGCAGCTTGCTAGAGCGCACATCGCTTCCTGTGACGGCCCCGCCCAGTGCGGGCGACAACATCCCTGGTTCAACAACCCCTGCACCTGCATCGGCTGACGTGCCTGCTGCCGCGCAAAAGCCTGCTTCAACCACGCCCAACTCAGTGCCTGCTTCTGCGCCTGCCTCTCAAATTCCTGCCAAGTAAACGCCATGAGGTTTTTGATTTTTCACAGGAGTGGCTGATCATTTAAGGTTAAGATGAGAGGCTTTTTCAGAGGCGCTGTCCTTGGTAAAAAAGTAGACATTGCCGTCGTGGTGAAATTGGTAGACACGCTATCTTGAGGGGGTAGTGGCGAAAGCTGTGCGAGTTCGAGTCTCGCCGACGGCACCATCACAATTCGCTGTCATCGTCTTGTCAGCACAATGCACGAAGCTTTTCGCAAAAATGGTTTGCAAACAGAGTAGTTATCCATGAGCTTGGAACAGTACCTGCCCGTTCTTTTATTCATTCTTGTCGGTTTGCTGGTCGGCGTCGCCCCTCAATTGATTGGTGCATTTTTGGGTCCACACAAACCCGACGCCGCCAAAAATTCCCCTTATGAATGCGGCTTTGAGGCATTTGAAGACGCCCGCATGAAATTTGATGTGCGCTATTACTTGGTTGCCATCTTGTTCATTTTGTTTGACCTTGAAATTGCTTTTTTGTTTCCTTGGGCGGTGGCGCTCAAGGACATCGGTATGACGGGTTTCATCGCCATGATGATTTTTCTGGCCATTCTGGTCGTGGGTTTTGTCTACGAGTGGAAAAAGGGAGCCCTTGACTGGGAATGACACATGTCGCTTGAAGGTGTTTTCAAAGAAGGTTTCATCACCACCTCTTACGACTCGGTGGTGAATTGGGCCAAAACCGGTTCACTGTGGCCCATGACATTTGGTCTGGCTTGTTGTGCGGTGGAAATGATGCACGCAGGTGCAGCCCGTTATGACATTGACCGTTTCGGCATGTTGTTTCGCCCCAGCCCACGCCAATCCGATTTGATGATCGTGGCAGGCACCTTGTGCAACAAAATGGCACCGGCATTGCGCAAGGTGTACGACCAAATGTCCGAGCCGCGCTGGGTCTTGTCCATGGGTTCTTGCGCGAATGGTGGCGGCTATTACCACTACAGCTATTCAGTGGTGCGCGGTTGCGACCGAATTGTGCCTGTCGACGTGTACGTGCCTGGTTGCCCGCCCACAGCAGAAGCATTGCTCTATGGCATTTTGCAGTTGCAATCCAAAATTCGCCGCGAAAACACCATCGCGCGTTGACACCTTCATGACGCTTACTGTTTCGATCGACACTCTCCAACATGCACTCAAGCAAGTGCTGGGTGAACGTATTCAAGACCTGCAATTGGCCTTGGGCGAATTGACCTTGACCGTCAAAGAACACGATTACTTGGCAGTGTCCATGCTCTTGCGCGACCACCCTGAGTTGGCGTTTGAGCAATTGTTGGATTTGTGTGGCATGGATTACTCTGCATACAAAGACGGCGCCGATTCCAAGTTCAGCGACGCCCCACGTTATGCGGTGGTGTTGCATTTGCTGTCTTTGACCCACAACTGGCGGCTGCGTTTGCGTGTGCACGCCAGTGACGACGACATGCCTCAATTGGATTCGCTCACGGGTGTGTGGAACGCCGCCAATTGGTTTGAGCGTGAAGCGTTCGATTTGTTTGGCATTCTTTTCAAAGACCATGTCGATTTACGCCGTTTGTTGACCGACTACGGTTTCATCGGCCACCCCTTCCGAAAAGATTTCCCCACCTCTGGCCATGTCGAAATGCGTTATGACGCCGAACAAAAACGTGTCATTTACCAACCCGTCACCATCGAGCCGCGCGAGATCACGCCACGCATCATTCGTGAAGACCATTACGGCGGATTGAACTGAAGCCATGGCAGACATCAAAAACTACACCCTGAACTTGGGCCCGCAACACCCGGCCGCACACGGCGTGTTGCGTTTGGTGCTCGAGCTTGACGGCGAGGTGGTGCAACGCGCAGACCCGCACATTGGTTTGTTGCACCGCGCCACTGAAAAATTGGCGGAGAGCAAAACCTATATTCAATCGTTGCCTTACATGGACCGCCTCGATTACGTGTCCATGATGTGCAATGAACATGCATATTGTTTGGCGATTGAAAAACTCATGGGCTTGGAAGTGCCCATTCGTGCGCAGTACATCCGTGTCATGTTTGCCGAAATCACGCGCATGCTCAACCATTTGTTGTGGTTAGGTGCCCATGGCTTTGACTGCGGCGCGATGAACATCTTGATTTATTGTTTTCGCGAACGTGAAGATTTGTACGACATGTACGAAGCCGTGTCTGGGGCTCGCATGCATGCTGCTTATTTCCGTCCCGGTGGTGTTTACCGTGACTTGCCTGACCACATGCCGCAGTACCAAGTCAGCAAAATCAAAAATGCCCGCACCATCGCGCGCATGAACGAAAACCGCCAAGGCTCGTTGCTGGACTTCATTGACGACTTCACCCGTCGTTTCCCCAAATACGTTGACGAGTACGAAACATTGCTCACCGACAACCGCATTTGGAAACAACGTACCGTGGGCATCGGCGTGGTCACACCCGAGCGCGCAAAAAACCTGGGCTTCACAGGCCCCATGTTGCGCGGTTCCGGCATCGCTTGGGATTTGCGCAAACAACAACCGTACGACGTGTATGACCAAATGGATTTCGATGTGCCTGTGGGTTTGACAGGGGACTGTTATGACCGCTACTTGGTGCGCGTGGCTGAACTTCGCCAATCCAACCGCATCATCAGCCAATGTGTCAAATGGTTGCGTGACAACCCCGGCCCGGTCATCACCAGCAACCACAAAGTCGCGCCACCCTCACGCGAGTCCATGAAAACCAGCATGGAAGAGCTGATCCACCATTTCAAGTTGTTCACCGAAGGTTTCCATGTGCCGGAAGGTGAGGCCTATGCGGCGGTCGAGCATCCCAAGGGGGAATTTGGCATTTACTTGGTGAGTGATGGCGCCAACAAACCTTACCGTTTGAAAATTCGCCCGCCTGGTTTCGCGCACCTGGCGGCCATGGACGAGATGACACGCGGCCACATGATTTCTGACACGGTGGCCATCATTGGCACCATGGACATCGTGTTTGGAGAAATTGACCGATGAACACCACACTCGACCATTTTTCCCAGCACACCTTGTCCCGTTTTCAACACGAGTTGGACAAGTACCCGTCTGATCAAAAACAGTCCGCGGTCATTGCGTGCTTGTCCATCCTTCAGCAAGAGCATGGATGTGTTTCCCCGGCACATGAAAAAGCATTGGCCCAAGTGCTTGAGATGCCTGTCATGGCCGTGCATGAAGTGTTTACCTTCTACAACATGTTCAATCAGCAGCCTGTGGGTCAATTCAAGATCAACGTCTGTACCAATTTGCCTTGCCAATTGCGTGGCGGTCAAAAGGCGTTGGAACACCTTTGCCAAAAGCTGGGTGTTGGGGTCGGTGAGACCACCGCGGATGGCAAGTTCACTTTGCAACCCGGTGAATGCATGGGTGCGTGTGCCGATGCGCCGGTGTTGCTCGTCAACGACCGCAACATGTGCAGTTTCATGAGCCATGACAAATTAGACCAATTGATTGACGGCCTGCAACAGGCGGAGGCCAAGCCATGAACGTTCAGCAATTGCTGGCCCAATTTCAGTCCCAAGGATTGGAAAGCTGTTTTCACGGTCGCCACATTCAGCCGCAAATTTACGCTGACCTCAATGGCCGCAACTGGGGTTTGCAGGACTACCTGGCTCGGGGTGGTTACCAAGCGTTGCGAACCATTTTGGGTTTGAACGGCGAAGCCGCATGGACACAAGACCAAGTCATTGCCTGTGTCAAAGAATCGGGCTTGCGTGGCCGAGGCGGGGCAGGTTTCCCCACTGGCTTGAAATGGAGTTTCATGCCGCGCCAATTCAATGGCCAAAAATACTTGGTGTGCAATTCTGACGAGGGCGAACCCGGTACTTGCAAAGACCGCGACATTCTTGAATACAACCCGCACATCGTCATTGAAGGCATGGCCATCGCCGCCTATGCCATGGGCATCACGGTGGGCTACAACTACATTCACGGCGAAATTTTCCAAACCTACGAACGCTTTGAAGTGGCTTTGCAAGAGGCCAGGGCGGCAGGGTATTTGGGGCAACGCATACACGGCAGCGACTTCAGTTTTGAGCTGTACGCGGCCCATGGTTTTGGCGCCTATATTTGCGGCGAAGAAACGGCCTTGCTTGAATCGCTGGAAGGCAAAAAGGGTCAGCCGCGTTTCAAACCACCGTTCCCCGCCAGCTTTGGCGTTTACGGCAAACCCACCACCATCAACAACACCGAGACATTTGCCGCGGTGCCTTGGATCATCCGCAACGGCGGCGCAGCCTATTTGGCATGTGGCAAGCCCAACAACGGCGGCACCAAGATTTTTTCTGTGAGCGGCGATGTGGCCTTGCCAGGCAATTACGAAATTCCCATGGGCACGCCTTTTTCAAAATTGCTCGAATTGGCTGGTGGCGTGCAAGGCGGCAAGTTGAAAGCGGTGATACCCGGTGGTTCCTCTGCACCCGTCTTGCCCGCGTCCATCATGATGGACATCACAATGGACTACGACGCCATCGCCAAAGCGGGCTCCATGCTCGGCTCGGGCGCGGTCATTGTGCTCAACGACACCCGTTGCATGGTCAAGAGCTTGCAACGCTTGTCCGCGTTTTACATGCACGAGTCTTGCGGGCAATGCACACCGTGCCGCGAGGGCACCGGTTGGCTGTCACGCATGGTGGATCGGATTGAACAAGGCCACGGCAAACCGTCAGACATGGACTTGCTCGACAGCGTTGCAGAAAACATCATGGGGCGCACCATTTGTGCCTTGGGCGATGCCGCCGCCATGCCCGTGCGTGGCATGCTCAAGCATTTCCGCGCCGAATTCGAACACCACATCAAGCACAAGACCTGCATGGTCACAGCGGCAGTCACAGCGGGTGAACACCATGGTTGAATTGCAAATTGACGGCAAGACCGTGCAAGTGGCCGAGGGCAGTGTGGTCATCCAGGCCGCTGAACAGGCCGGGACCTTCATCCCGCACTTTTGCTATCACCGCAAACTCAGCATCGCGGCGAACTGCCGCATGTGTTTGGTGGACATTGAAAAAGCGCCCAAACCAATGCCTGCGTGTGCCACGCCCGTGACCCAAGGCATGGTGGTTCATACCAAATCGGACCGCGCGATCAAGGCACAAAAATCGGTGATGGAATTTTTGCTGATCAACCACCCGTTGGATTGCCCGATTTGTGACCAAGGCGGCGAATGCCAATTGCAAGACTTGGCGGTGGGCTACGGCGGCAGCGCTTCCCGTTACGAGGAAGAAAAACGCGTTGTGTTCCACAAAGACGTGGGCCCGTTGGTCAGCATGGAAGAAATGAGCCGCTGCATCCATTGCACACGCTGCGTTCGTTTCGGTCAAGAAATCGCAGGCAGCATGGAACTGGGCATGTCGCACCGTGGCGAACATTCTGAAATCGAAGCCTTTGTCGGCGAGACGGTCGACTCGGAGTTGTCGGGCAACATGATCGACATTTGCCCTGTGGGGGCATTGACCAGCAAGCCATTCCGTTACCAGGCCCGCACTTGGGAGTTGAGCCGTCGCAAATCCATCAGTCCGCATGACGCGACCGGTGCCAATTTGATTGTTCAAGTCAAAAACAACCGTGTGATGCGGGTGGTGCCTTTGGAAAACGAAGACGTCAACGAATGTTGGATTGCCGACCGGGATCGCTTCAGTTATGAAGCGCTCAACAGCGATGATCGTTTGACCCAGCCCATGCTCAAGCAAAATGGCGAATGGATCACGGTGGATTGGTCAACCGCGCTGGAGTATGTGGCCAATGGCGTGCAGCAAATCCGCGCCTCGCATGGCGACGCTGCGTTGGCTTGTTTGGCCAGTCCGCACAGCACCTTGGAAGAGTTGTACCTGGCCACGCAACTCATGCGTGGATTGGGCAGTGACAACATCGACAGTCGTTTGCGCGCGGCGGATTTTCAGCATGACGGCAAAGTGCGTTGGTTGGGCACCTCCATCGCTTCTTTGTCCTCGATGGAATCCGTGCTGGTCATTGGCTCGAACATTCGCAAAGACCAACCCTTGCTGGCGCAACGCATCAGGCAAGCGGCACGCAAAGGCGCCAAGGTGTTTGCCTTGAATGAACACCTGTTTGATTGGGCCATGCCCGTGTCGCAAACCGTGTTGGCCAAACCCTCTGTTTGGGTTCAGGCATTGGCTGATATCGCGGCCGCGGTTGCACAGTTGAAAAACACCCAACCGCCAGTCGCTGGCAATGCCAATGCGCCGGGTGTGCAAGCCATTGCCACCGGCTTGCTCAATGGCGAACGCAAAGCGGTGTTGCTGGGCAATGCCGCAGCGCACCACGCCAAAGCCTCCAGTTTGCTGTCGTTGGCGCAATTCATCGCCCAGCAAACAGGTGCCAGCGTGGGCTATTTGGGCGAAGCCGCCAACAGTGTGGGTGCGCAGTTGGTGTCAGCCCGTCCGTTGAACCAAGGTTTGAATGCCGCGCAAATGTTGGAGTCCCATTCGCTCAAAGCCATGTTCTTGTTGCATACCGAGCCAGCCCATGATTGCGCGGTCCAACCACACCGGCTTGACTCGGTTGACATGGTGGTGACCATGTCACCTTTCAAAACCAACATGGACTTCAGCGACGTCTTGCTGCCCGTGTCACCTTTCACCGAAACAGCGGGAACCTTTGTCAACACCGAAGGCCGCGCGCAAAGTTTCCATGGGGTGGTCAAACCTCTGGGTGAAACCCGTCCGGCTTGGAAAGTGTTCAGGGTGCTTGGCAGCATGTTGGGCCTGCCTGGTTTTGAGTTCGAAACCATCGAGCAAGTTCGCGCGCAGGCTTTGCCAGCAGACATCACTTCTCGGTTGTCTAATGAATGTCATGCTCCCATTGATGTGTCACCTGCCGCGCAGGCACCGGTCTCAGCGACTATTTACCAACTAGACCCGTTGGTTCGCCGTTCGCATGCATTGCAAATGACCACCGACGCCAAAGAAGGGGCGGTCCATGGTTGACCTGTTGTTCAATACGGGCGCATCTTTATTGACTGCCACCTGGTGGGTGAACTTGGTGTGGCCTGTGTTGTGGACATTGCTCAAAATCGTCGCGGTGGTGTTGCCCTTGCTGGGTTGTGTGGCTTACCTGACCTTGTGGGAACGCAAAGCCATTGGTTTCACACAAATCCGTTTGGGACCCAACCGAACCGGCCCTGGCGGTTTGTTGCAGCCGATTGCCGACGCCATCAAAATTTTGACCAAAGAAATCATCTTGCCTACCAAGGCAAGTTCGGGCTTGTTCTTTTTGGGCCCGGTCATGACCATCATGCCAGTGATGGCGGCTTGGGCGGTGATTCCGTTTGGCCCGGAAGTGGTCTTGGCCGATGTGAATGCAGGCTTGTTATTTTTGATGGCCATCACTTCATTAGAGGTGTACGGCATCATCATCGCCGGCTGGTCATCGAATTCCAAATACGCATTTTTGGGCGCATTGCGTGCGTCTGCGCAAATGGTGAGTTACGAAATCGCCATGGGTTTTTGTTTGGTGGTGGTGTTGATGGTGTCGGGCAGCATGAACCTGTCTGACATCGTGAACGGACAGGGCAAGGGCATGTTTGCCGACCAAGGCGTGGGTTTTCTGTCTTGGAACTGGTTGCCTTTGCTGCCCATCTTTGTGGTGTATTTCATAGCCAGCTTGGCAGAAACCAACCGTCACCCGTTTGATGTGGTCGAAGGCGAATCGGAAATCGTGGCGGGCCACATGATCGAATACTCTGGTATGTCATTTGCCTTGTTCTTTTTGGGCGAATACGCCAACATGATTTTGGTGTCCACCATTGCCGTGTTGTTGTTTTTGGGTGGGTGGCTGCCGCCGGTCGACACGGTGTATCTGGCATGGGTACCTGGCTGGATTTGGTTGGCCGCCAAAATTTTTGTCGTGGTCACCATGTTTTTGTGGGTACGCGCCACCTTCCCCAGGTTCCGTTACGACCAAATCATGCGCTTGGGTTGGAAGATCTTCATCCCTGTGACCTTGGTGTGGTTGGTATTGATCGGGGCATGGATGCAAACCCCTTGGAACATTTGGAACTGATGCAAAGACACCCATGAGTACGCACACTTCCACCACCCCACCGACGCCTTTTTCTTGGGCCGATTTCTTTTCCAGTTTTTTGTTGCTGGAATTTTTCAAAGGCTTTGCCATCACCGGCCGTTACATGTTCGCGCGCAAGATCACGGTGCAGTTTCCTGAGGAAAAAACACCGCTGAGCCCGCGCTTTCGTGGTTTGCACGCATTGCGTCGCTACGAGAACGGTGAAGAGCGTTGCATCGCTTGTAAATTGTGCGAAGCCGTCTGTCCCGCCATGGCCATCACCATCGAGTCGGATGTGCGTGACGACGGGTCACGCCGAACCACCCGCTACGACATCGATTTGACCAAATGCATTTTTTGTGGATTTTGCGAAGAAAGCTGCCCTGTGGACTCCATCGTTGAAACACACATCTTTGAATACCACGGCGAGAAACGCGGCGACTTGTATTTCACCAAGGACATGCTGTTGGCCGTTGGCGATCAATACGAAACGCAAATTGCGGCCAACAAGGCGGCTGACGCCAAGTACCGCTAAACCCTCACGCAGACAAGCTCATGGACATCCAATCAGCGCTTTTCTATCTTTTTTCAGCCGTCATGCTGTTCGCGGCCTTGCGCGTCATCACTGCGCGCAACCCGGTGCATGCGGCGTTGTATTTGGTGCTGGCTTTCTTTCAAGCATCTGGCATCTGGATGTTGCTCAAAGCCGAATTCCTCTCCATCACCTTGGTGTTGGTGTACGTGGGCGCAGTGATGGTCTTATTTTTGTTCGTCGTGATGATGATTGACATTGACATCGACGCCTTGAAAAAAGATTTTTGGAAACATTTCCCTTTGGCCGCTTTCATCGGTGCTGTGTTGGCGCTTGAATTGGCATCGGTGTTGATGGGTGGTTTCCGTTCCTCGCAAATTGCCGTTGACCCCAACACTGCCAACGGTTTACCGGTGTCCAACACGCGGGAGTTGGGTGTGCTGCTCTACACCGAATATTTGTACCCTCTGGAAATTGCCGCTGTGATTTTGTTGGTAGCGATCGTGTCGGCGATTGCATTGACCATGCGTGAACGCAAAGACACCAAAGCGCAAAACCCGAGCGAGCAGGTCAAAGTCAAAGCCGCTGACCGTTTAAGAATGGTCAAAATGGATGCGGTTCAACAGCCTGTGGTGCCGCCTGCAGCCGAGGAACCGAAACCATGAACATCACACTGGGCCACTATTTGACGCTGGGTGCCGTGCTGTTTGCACTCTCCGTCATCGGTATTTTTCTGAACCGAAAAAACCTGATCGTGTTGTTGATGGCCATCGAACTGATGTTGCTGGCTGTGAACACCAATTTTGTGGCGTTCTCCCATTACCTTGGCGACATGCATGGACAGGTTTTTGTGTTTTTCATTTTGACGGTTGCCGCTGCCGAGTCTGCGATTGGCTTGGCCATTTTGGTGCTGTTGTTCCGCAACCGTTCCAGCGTCAATGTCGACGAACTCAACAGCCTCAAAGGCTGAGCCACTTTCCACCATGAGCCAAACCCTACAAGCCTCCACCCTGATCACCGTTGCCTTGGCTCCCTTGGCCGGGGCTTTGTTGGCGGGCATCTGGGGCACACGCTTGGGCGGCGGTGGACTGGGTCGTCGCTGGGCGCACAGCCTCACCATATTAGGGGTGTTCGTGTCGTTCGTGTTGTCTGCCTTGACATTGCAAGATGTGGTGGTCGATGGCGCACGCTTCAACGAAACCATTTACACCTGGATGCAAATCGGTGAACTGAAAATGGAAATCGGTTTCATGGTGGACGGCCTCACCGCCATGATGATGTGTGTGGTCACGTTTGTGTCGTTGATGGTTCACATCTACACCATTGGGTACATGGAGGAAGACGAGGGCTACAACCGGTTCTTTGCTTACATCTCGCTGTTCACCTTCGCCATGTTGATGCTGGTGATGAGCAACAACATGTTGCAGTTATTTTTCGGTTGGGAAGCGGTGGGTCTGGTCTCTTACCTGTTGATTGGTTTTTGGTTCAACAAACCCAGCGCGGTGTTTGCCAACATGAAGGCTTTTTTGGTCAACCGCGTGGGCGACTTCGGCTTCATTCTGGGAATCGGTTTGATTGCTGCCTATGCGGGTACCTTGAATTACACCGAAGCATTTGCCAAAGCCGACCAACTGGCCACTTTGACCTTGCCAGGCACCGACTGGATGCTGGTGACGGTCATTTGCATTTGTTTGTTCATTGGGGCCATGGGCAAGTCTGCGCAATTTCCCTTGCATGTTTGGTTGCCCGATTCCATGGAAGGACCCACGCCAATCTCTGCGTTGATCCACGCGGCCACCATGGTGACTGCAGGCATTTTCATGGTTGCCCGCATGTCGCCCTTGTTTGAGTTGTCCGACACGGCATTGAACTTGGTGTTGTCTGTGGGTGCCATCACTGCTTTGTTCATGGGTTTTTTGGGCATTGTTCAAAACGACATCAAGCGCGTGGTGGCGTATTCCACGCTGTCCCAGTTGGGCTACATGACGGTGGCCTTGGGGGCATCGGCTTATTCGATTGCGGTCTTTCATTTAATGACCCATGCTTTTTTCAAGGCATTGCTGTTTTTGGCGGCAGGTTCGGTCATCATGGGGGTGCACCATAACCAAGACATCCGCTACATGGGCGGGTTGCGCAAATACATGCCCATCACCTGGTTGACTTCTTTGCTGGGGTCGTTGGCGTTGATTGGCACACCGCTTTTCTCTGGTTTTTATTCCAAAGACAGCATCATTGAAGCAGTCGCTGCCAGCCATTTACCTGCGGCAGCCTGGGCGCATGCTGCCGTGCTGGCAGGTGTGTTTGTCACCGCGTTTTATTCTTTCCGCATGTACTTTTTGGTCTTCCATGGCAAGCCCCGGTTTGACCAGGATCCACATGCACACCATGGTGACGGACATGCCCACGTGCCACATGAATCACCTTGGGTGGTCACACTGCCTTTGGTCTTGTTGGCCATGCCATCGGTATTCATGGGTTACTACACCATCGAACCCATGCTGTTTGGCGACTTTTTCAACGACGCCATCCATGTCAACGCAGCGCTTCACCCAGCCATGCAAGGGTTGAAAGAAGTCTTTCATTCGCCATTGGCCATGGCCGAGCATGCGTTGACGACCGCGCCATTCATGCTCGCTTTGGCGGGTGTGTTGGTGGCGTTTTACATGTACATGGTTCACCCGGCTGTGCCTGCGTTTATCCAGCGCCATGTCAAGCCTTTGCACACCTTGTTGGTCAACAAATATTTCCTTGATGCTTTCAACGAAAACATTTTGGCGCGCGGCACCCGGTGGCTGGCCACCGGTTTGTGGAAGGGCGGCGACCAAGGGGTGATCGATGGTTTGCTGGTCAATGGCGCTTGGCGTGTCATAGGCAAAGCGGCCATGGTGGTGCGTCGTTTGCAAACCGGTTTTCTTTATCACTACGCCTTGCTGATGATTCTGGGTATGTTCGGATTGATCACTTGGTTTGTTTGGCTCAAACCATGAACTTCACCTTGTCTTCGATTCGAATCCCACACAAAGGTTTGCCATGCAACTGTTGAGCCTGGCCATTTGGACCCCGATTGTGTTTGGCGTGCTGTTGCTCGCCTTGGGGCGTGACGAGCATGCCCGCTTGGTGCGCTGGTTTGCATTGCTTGGTGCGGTGTTGAGCTTTGGCTTGACATTGCCTTTGTATGTCCAGTTCGATAACGGCACGGCCGCCATGCAGTTTGTCGAAAATCTGCCTTGGATCAGCCGTTTCAATGTGAACTATCACTTGGGCATCGACGGTATCTCCATCTGGTTTGTGGTGCTGACCGCGTTCATCACCGTGGTGGTGGTGATCGCCGGTTGGGAGGTCATCACCGAGCGTGTCAACCAATACATGGGCGCGTTTTTGGTCCTCAGTGGTTTGATGGTCGGCGTGTTTTGCGCGCTCGATGGCATGTTGTTCTACGTGTTTTTTGAAGCCACCTTGATCCCTATGTATTTGATCATCGGCGTTTGGGGTGGGCCGAACAAAATTTACGCGGCATTCAAATTCTTTCTCTACACCTTGCTGGGCTCGTTGTTGATGTTGGTGGCGTTGATTTACCTCTACATTGCCTCCGAGGGAAGTTTCGATTTGGCGACATGGCAGCAACTGCCTTTGGCGGCGACGCCGCAAACCTTGTTGTTCTTTGCTTTCTTCGCCGCTTTTGCGGTCAAAGTGCCCATGTGGCCAGTGCATACTTGGTTGCCGGATGTGCACGTTGAAGCCCCCACGGGTGGCTCTGCGGTGTTGGCGGCCATCATGCTGAAGCTGGGTGCCTATGGGTTTTTGCGTTTCTCGCTGCCCATCGCGCCCGATGCTGCGCACGAATGGGCGTGGCTGATGCTGACCTTGTCTGTCATTGCGGTGGTTTATGTCGGCTTGGTGGCCATTGTTCAGCAAGACATGAAGAAGCTGGTGGCCTATTCATCCGTGGCGCACATGGGGTTTGTGACCTTGGGGTTTTTCATCTTCAGTGAATTGGGTGTGAGTGGCGCGATTGTGCAAATGATTGCGCACGGGTTTGTGTCTGCGGCCATGTTTTTGTGCATTGGTGTGCTGTACGACCGCGTGCATTCGCGTGAGATCGCCAGTTACGGTGGCGTGGTCAACCGGATGCCCAAATTTGCTGCGTTTGCCGTGTTGTTTGCCATGGCCAATTGCGGTCTGCCCGGCACAGCGGGTTTTGTCGGCGAGTGGATGGTCATTTTGGCGGCTGTCAAGTTCAATTTCTGGCTGGGTCTGTTGGCTGCCTCGGCATTGATTTTTGGCGCGGCTTACACCTTGTGGATGGTCAAGCGCGTTTACCTGGGCCCTGTGGTGAATCAGGATGTTGAGGCCTTGCAGGACATCAATGCCCGTGAATTTTTGATGCTCGGTTTGTTGGCTGCGGCGGTGCTGTGGATGGGTATCTACCCCAAACCTTTCACAGATGTGATGCATGTTTCCGTCAGTGAATTGCTTGAGCATGTGGCTTTGAGCAAATTGCCCTTATGAATGACACGATCAACTGCCTAGGAAGTCAACCATGATGAACAGTGTCAATTGGATGACCGCATTGCCAGAAATATGTTTGTTATCGATGGCGTGTGTCATCACGTTGGTGGATCTGTGGGTGACCAGCAAAGACCGCACGCTGACTTATGTGTTGACTTTGCTGACCTTGCTTGCTGTTGCAGTGATGTACGCCATGAACGCCAGCACAGGCCAGACACTCTACGGGTTTGGACAAATGGTGGTGTCAGATGCCATGGGGAATTGGTTGAAATGTTTCGCCACCTTGGCTGTCATGGTGACATTGGTGTACAGCCGTCCCTATGCGTCTGACCGCAAAATGTTGGTCGGCGGGGAATTGTTTTTGCTAAGCATGTTCTCTTTGCTGGGCATGTCTGTCATGATTTCAGGCAACCATTTTTTGGTCATCTACCTCGGCTTGGAGTTGTTGACCTTGTCTAGTTATGCCTTGGTGGCTTTGCGCAGAGACAATGGCAATGCCACCGAAGCTGCCATGAAATATTTTGTTTTGGGTGCTTTGGCCAGTGGCTTCTTGCTTTATGGTTTGTCGATGATGTACGGCGCCACGGGCTCTTTGGAGTTATCAAGCGTGTTTCAGGCCATTTCCAGTGGCCATATCAAACACCAAGTGCTGGTTCTCGGCGTGGTGTTCGTGGTCTGCGGCATCGCCTTCAAATTGGGGGCGGCGCCTTTTCACATGTGGGTGCCGGACATTTACCAAGGTGCACCGACCGCGGTGACCTTGATGATTGCTGCTGCGCCCAAGTTGGCAGCCTTTGCCATGATGATGCGATTGTTGGTTGATGGCATGTTGCCACTCGCCATTGATTGGCAACAAATGATGATGGTGCTGGCCGTGCTGTCCTTGTTGATTGGCAATTTGTCTGCGATTGCGCAAACCAATTTGAAGCGCATGCTGGCTTTTTCCACCATTGCCCAAATGGGTTTTGTGCTGATTGGCATGTTGTCTGGTGTCAACCAAGGCAATACCTTGTCAGCGGCCAATGCCTACAGCTCGGCCATGTTCTACATGATCAGCTATGTGCTCACCACCTTGGGCGTGTTCGGTGTGATTTTGTTGCTCGCGCGAGAGGGGTTTGAGAGCGAAGAAATTTCGGACCTGGCCGGACTCAACCAGCGCAGTCCCTTGTTCGCTGGGGTGATGGCGGTGTGTTTATTCTCATTGGCTGGTGTGCCGCCCCTGGTCGGCTTTTTTGCCAAGCTGTCCGTGCTGCAAGCGTTGCTAGCGTCTGAACAACTCAGTTCGTTGGTGTTGGCTGTGTTCGCGGTCTTGATGTCTTTGGTGGGTGCGTTTTACTATTTGCGTGTCATCAAGGTGATGTATTTCGACCCACCTTTGACCGCGACCACGGTGTCATCACAAAGCCATGTCAAGGTTGTGCTGGCGGCCAACGGTGGTTTGGTGCTGTTGCTGGGTGTATTGCCGGGGGGATTGATGTCCTTGTGCGCAGTGGCGGTTGTTCAGGCTTTGGGCACCTGAAACGCCTGTCTTTGACATAATGCGCCCATGAAAGTGCTCAATCTTCAATGTCAACACCAGCATCAATTTGAGGGCTGGTTTGCCTCTGAGGACGATTACCAGACGCAGCGTGCGCGTGATTTGGTGGAGTGCCCGGTGTGCGGCGACAACACCATTCAAAAGTTACTCAGTGCGCCACGCTTGAATTTGCTGACTTCCCGTCTTGAGCCCCAGCC
>Ga0192647_100260_pt1 | contig 36095 bp, 30 predicted proteins | sample LauGreFa1BDMLBSN_2_FD_133046 | JGI IMG/M metagenome (GOLD analysis project Ga0192647, IMG submission 133046) | Freshwater lake microbial communities from Lake Michigan, USA - Fa13.BD.MLB.SN - reassembly | ecosystem: Environmental > Aquatic > Freshwater > Lake | place: Lake Michigan, USA... | reverse complement strand
ACTGTCGGCGAAGTGGTTTTCAATACTTCCATGACTGGTTACCAGGAAATCCTGACAGACCCCAGTTACAACCAACAGTTGGTCACTTTGACTTACTCACACATAGGCAACTATGGTGTGAACACTGAAGACAACGAATCCTCTGCAGTGCACGCAGCAGGTTTGATCATCAAAAATTTGCCCATCGTTCATTCCAATTTCCGTGCTTCAGATAACCTATCTGACTTTTTGAAGTCAAACCGCACGGTGGCTATTGCTGACATAGACACCCGAATGTTGACCCGGCATTTGCGTGAAAACGGCGCACAAAATGGGGCTATTCATGCATTCCCCATGGGTCATCAGATCACTGACAACGATATCAAGCAGGCAGTTGCCCAGGCCAAAGCAGCACCTTCTATGAGTGGATTGGACTTGGCATCCAAAGTATCTGTTGAACAAGCATACGCATGGACCCAAACCGAATGGAAATTGGGCAGCGGTTATGGTGAGGTTAACCAGACCAAATTCAAAGTGGTTGCGTTTGACTTTGGCATCAAGAAAAATATTTTGCGCATGTTGGCGCAAAGAGGTTGCGAGGTTACCGTTGTGCCTGCCAATACCCGTGCAGAAGACGTGATGAAGTTCAACCCGAATGGCGTTTTTCTTTCTAATGGACCTGGCGATCCAGGTCCTTGTTCGTATGCGATTGAGGCCACGCAAAATTTGCTCAATCGCAAAGTGCCTATGTTTGGTATTTGTTTAGGGCACCAAATTTTGGCCTTGGCATGCGGGGCCAAGACCTACAAAATGAAGTTTGGTCACCACGGTGCCAATCACCCTGTGAAAGATTTGTTGTCCTCGCGGGTTTCAATCACCAGCCAAAACCATGGTTTTGCAGTGGATGAAAGCACACTCCCACCACACTTGCGCGCCACCCATGTCAGTTTGTTTGATGGAAGCCTTCAAGGCATCGAAGTGGTGGGGCAACATGCTTTTGGATTCCAAGGCCACCCCGAAGCCTCTCCCGGCCCCCACGACATCGGTTATTTGTTCGACCGGTTTCTCAAATCCATGGCGGTATAAAGAAACATGCCTAAACGTACAGACATCCAAAGTATTTTGTTGATAGGGGCGGGTCCTATTGTGATTGGCCAAGCGTGTGAGTTTGATTATTCGGGGGTTCAGGCGTGCAAGGCTTTGCGGGAAGAAGGCTACAAAGTCATTTTGATCAACAGCAATCCCGCCACCATCATGACCGACCCGGCGACTGCAGATGTCACCTATATCGAGCCTATCACTTGGAAAACGGTTGAAAAAATCATTGCCAAAGAAAAGCCTGATGCAATTTTGCCCACCATGGGCGGTCAAACGGCACTCAACTGTGCTTTGGACCTGTGGCACCAAGGTATTTTGGACAAATACACGGGTGCTAACACAGGCAAGCCCATCGAATTGATTGGTGCCACACCACAGGCGATTGACAAAGCTGAAGATCGGCTGAAATTCAAAGATGCGATGACCAAAATCGGTTTGGGCTCAGCCAAATCGGGCATTGCACACAGCTTGGATGAAGCTTGGGCTGTGCAAAAAACAGTGGGTTTTCCAGTGGTGATACGCCCAAGTTTTACCTTGGGTGGAACGGGTGGTGGTATTGCGTACAACGCCGAAGAATTCGAAGTCATTTGCAAGAGAGGCTTAGAGGCCTCACCTACGAGCGAACTGCTGATCGAGGAATCGTTGCTGGGTTGGAAAGAATACGAAATGGAAGTGGTCAGGGACAAAGCTGACAACTGCATCATTGTCTGTTCGATTGAAAACTTAGACCCCATGGGCGTTCACACGGGGGATTCCATCACGGTGGCGCCGGCGCAAACCTTGACAGACAAGGAATACCAAATCATGCGCAATGCCAGTTTGGCTGTGTTGCGTGAGATTGGTGTCGATACGGGCGGTTCTAACGTCCAGTTCTCCATCAATCCCGTCGATGGCCGCATGGTGGTGATTGAGATGAACCCACGCGTGTCGCGTTCTTCTGCGCTGGCATCGAAAGCAACCGGTTTTCCGATCGCCAAAGTGGCTGCCAAGTTGGCGGTTGGTTTTACGTTGGATGAATTGCGAAACGACATCACGGGCGGTGCCACACCGGCAAGTTTTGAGCCGAGCATTGACTATGTGGTCACCAAAATCCCACGTTTTGCCTTTGAAAAATTTCCTACAGCCGATAGCCGTCTGACCACGCAAATGAAATCGGTGGGTGAGGTCATGGCGATTGGCAGAACATTTCAAGAGTCCTTCCAAAAAGCCTTGCGCGGATTGGAAGTGGGTGTTGACGGCATGAATGAAAAAACCCAAGACCGAGAAGTGCTTGAAAAAGAACTGGGTGAGCCTGGACCAGAGCGAATTTGGTACGTGGGCGATGCATTTGCGCTGGGTATGTCTGTCCAAGAAGTATTCGAACTCACGCGGATTGACCCATGGTTTTTGGTGCAGATTGAAGAAATTGTCAAGATTGAGTTGGAATTAGAGCGACATCAACTCGCTGATATTTCTGCCCCAGAAATGCGTCAACTCAAGCAAAAAGGTTTTTCTGACCGGCGCTTGGCGAAGCAACTCAAAACCACTGAAAAAACCATCCGACAAACACGTTGGGCCATGGGGGTCAGGCCCGTTTTCAAACGGGTAGATACCTGCGCGGCGGAGTTTGCCACTGACACTGCTTATATGTACTCCACTTACGACCAAGAGTGTGAAGCCGCACCTACTCAAAAGAAAAAAATCATGGTGCTTGGCGGTGGTCCGAACAGAATTGGACAAGGTATTGAATTCGATTATTGCTGCGTGCATGCGGCGCTGGCCATGCGTGACGATGGGTTTGAAACCATCATGGTCAATTGCAATCCCGAAACAGTCTCCACCGATTACGACACCAGTGACCGTTTGTATTTTGAGCCTTTGACCCTGGAAGATGTGCTTGAGATTGTCGACAAAGAAAAACCGTTGGGTGTGATTGTTCAATATGGTGGGCAAACACCTTTGAAATTGGCGCTTGGGCTGGAAGCAGAAGGCGTACCCATCATTGGTACCAGCCCTGACATGATTGATGCTGCCGAGGACAGAGAGCGGTTCCAGCAGATGCTGCATTCTTTAGGGTTGCGCCAACCTCCCAATGCCACGGCGCGCACAGAGGCGGAGGCTTTGGACAAAGCGCAACAACTGGGTTATCCGCTGGTGGTTCGACCCAGCTATGTTTTGGGCGGTCGTGCCATGGAAATCGTGCATGAGCAACGCGACCTTGAGCGTTACATGCGCGAGGCTGTCAAGGTCAGCCACGAGTCTCCCGTGTTGTTGGACCGATTTTTGAACGACGCCATCGAATGCGATGTGGATGCGATCTGCGACGGTCAACAAGTGTTCATCGGCGGCGTGATGGAGCATATTGAGCAAGCGGGCGTGCACAGTGGCGATTCAGCTTGTTCTTTGCCGCCTTATTCCCTCTCTACCGCCACCATTGAAGAATTGAAACGTCAAACCACTGCCATGGCACATGGATTGAATGTGGTGGGTTTGATGAATGTGCAATTCGCTATCCAAAAGTTAGATGGCGAAGATGTGATTTACGTGCTGGAAGTCAACCCCAGAGCCAGCCGAACCGTGCCATTCGTCAGCAAGGCGACGGGGATTCAACTGGCCAAAGTGGCTGCGCGTTGCATGGTGGGTCAATCCTTGGCTTCTCAAGGCATCTCTCATGAAGTGTTGCCCCCCTATTTCAGCGTCAAAGAGGCGGTTTTTCCGTTTGTGAAATTTCCAGGCGTTGATACCATTCTTGGGCCAGAGATGAAATCTACCGGCGAGGTCATGGGTGTGGGTTTGACATTCGGCGAAGCCTTTGTCAAAAGCCAACTCGGGGCTGGCACCAAATTGCCACGGCCAACAGATGCTGTGCGCAAGGTATTTTTGACTGTTAAAAATGCCGACAAGCCGCGTGCTGTAGAAGTCGCTCGTCATTTGGTGGACCATGGTTTTGAATTGGTCGCCACCAAAGGCACTGCCGCAGCCATTGCGGCAGCGGGTTTGCCAGTGGTAGCCGTCAACAAAGTCACCGAAGGCCGACCGCACGTCGTGGACATGATCAAAAACAACGAAATTGCTTTGGTGATTAACACGGTCGAAGAGCGTCGCAATGCCATTGCTGACTCGCGTCAAATTCGCATTTCATCATTGCTGGCGCGTGTCACCACATTCACCACGATTGCAGGTGCCGAGGCTGCCGTCGAAGGCATGAAATACCTTGATAATCTGAACGTTTATTCGTTGCAGGAAATGCATCTCCAGTTGCAATCCTGAATTTCCAATTTATTACCCAACAGAACATGGCAACGATTCCTATCACCAAATTAGGCGCGGAAAAACTCAAGCAGGAATTGCACACCTTGAAAACGGTGGACAGACCTTGGGTGATCAATGCGATCGCTGAAGCGCGTGCGCAAGGTGATTTGAGCGAAAACGCCGAGTACGATGCAGCCAAGGACAGACAAGGCTTCATTGAAGGGCGAATTCAGGAAATTGAAAGCAAACTGTCCATGTCTCAAATCATCGATCCTGCGAACTTGGATGCAGGTGGGCGTGTGGTGTTTGGCGCCACCGTGGAATTGGAAGACGAAGCCACTGGTGATCGGGTGACCTACCAAATCGTGGGCGAAGACGAGGCAGATCTAAAGTTAGGGCTGATCAACATCAGCAGTCCGATTGCCCGCGCGTTGATTGGCAAAGAAGAGGGTGATATAGCCAGCGTTCAGGCCCCGGGCGGCGTCAAGCAATACGAAATCATCAAAGTCTCTTACGTTTGATTTTGCTTTTTGACGGATTTTTGTTTGGGTTTGGCGCGTTTGACTTGTCCACCGGCTGCAAGTCGTTGGTTACCCAAAATGGTGACACGCTTCATTTCCGGTCGTTGACCGCCTCTGCTGCTGTATTTCAATACTTTGAATTCGCGCGGACCTGGTTTGCGCTCGGCATCGGTTTTCTTTTCTTTGGCTTGTGCCGGTCGCCATATCACCAGTAATTTGCCGATGTGTTGAATAGGTGCTGCACTGAGTTCATCACACAGCGAGTGAAACATGGCTTCACGGTTTTCGCGGTCATCGCCGAGTACCCTGACTTTGATCAAACCATGTGAAAGAAGCGCGAGGTCGATTTCTTTCACAACGGCGGGAGTCACGCCGTCGTTGCCGATCATGACCACCGGGTCCAGGTGGTGCGCGTTGGCGCGGTGAATTTTGCGTTCTGCAGGGGTGAGTTGTATGGCTGACATGACAGGTATTATCTTCTCAGACAGAGGGTCAAAGGTTGAAAGTCAAAACACAAAGTAAAAAAGTCAATAAGTCATGGTTGAACGACCATGTGAATGACCCGTATGTCAAATTGGCCAAGAAAGATGGTTACCGTGCGCGAGCGGCATACAAACTCAAAGAGATTGATGAAGCCTTGGGTCTGTTAGAGCCAGGCATGGTGGTCGTTGATTTGGGCAGTGCGCCGGGTGCTTGGAGCCAATATTTGCGTCGCAAAATGGCACCTGAAGGCGCGGCAGCAGGTGAGCTCGGTGCCACCTTGATTGCTTTGGACCTACTGCCCATGGAGCCGATAGAAGGTGTTCATTTTCTTCAAGGGGACTTTCGTGAGCCGGAAGTATTGCAGCAACTCAACCGGTGTTTAGACGGCAGGGCGGTTGATGTGGTGGTGTCCGACATGGCGCCAAATTTAAGCGGCGTTGAATCGGCAGACGCCGCAAGAATGGCCCATTTGGTCGAGCTTGCGGTGGAGTTTTGTCAAGCGCACATGAAACCGCAAGGGGCATTGGTGGTCAAGGTTTTTCACGGGAGCGGTTACAGCCAATTGGTCAAGCTGTTCAAGGAAACCTTCAAAGTGGTCAAGCCTTTCAAACCCAAGGCCAGCCGAGACAAATCTGCCGAAAATTTCCTGGTGGGAATCGGCTTAAAGTAAATATAAATAATTCATTCAATTACAAAACATGGTTTTTTAGCTATTTTTGTACAGTGGCTTTTGGCGAGGAAGATTTTTTCTCAACTTTTCAGGCTGTTTCAAAAACCGTACTGTGTACAAGGCACTGCGGAATTTAAAGCTGAACCGAGGCTTGAAAAGCCTAAAATGGTCTTCAATTAGCTATTGGCATATCGCCGGTACCACTCTGACTGGAGTTCGCATTGAACAATCCTTGGTTTTCTAAAATGGCCGTTTGGTTGGTGATTGCTTTGGTGCTATTCACTGTTTTCAAACAATTTGATTCGCGCGGGCAAGGCGGTAACGGTTATCTGGCCTACTCAGACTTTTTGGAAGAGGTGCGAGGCAAGCGAATCAAATCTGCCACCATCCAAGAAGGCCAAGGCGGAACAGAAATCATCGCAACCACCACGGACGACCGCAAAGTCAGAACCAATGCCACTTATTTGGACCGTGGGTTGGTGGGCGACTTGATTGCCAACAACGTCAAGTTTGACGTCAAGCCCCGTGAAGAAGGCTCATTGCTGATGACCTTGTTGGTCAGTTGGGGCCCCATGTTGTTGTTGATCGGTGTTTGGGTGTATTTCATGCGCCAAATGCAGGGCGGTGGCAAAGGCGGTGCTTTCAGTTTTGGCAAAAGCAAAGCCCGCATGCTGGATGAAAACAACAACACCGTGACCTTTGCCGATGTGGCGGGTTGCGATGAAGCCAAAGAAGAAGTCAAGGAAGTCGTCGACTTCTTGAAAGACCCTCAAAAATTTCAGAAGCTCGGTGGAAGAATTCCCCGAGGCTTGTTGTTGGTGGGTCCCCCCGGAACAGGCAAAACCTTGTTGGCCAAAGGCATCGCAGGTGAAGCCAAAGTGCCTTTCTTCAGCATATCTGGTTCAGACTTTGTTGAAATGTTTGTCGGTGTGGGCGCGGCTCGTGTGCGCGACATGTTTGAAAACGCCAAGAAAAACGCCCCTTGCATTATTTTCATTGATGAGATCGACGCCGTGGGTCGGCAGCGCGGTGCTGGCTTAGGTGGTGGCAATGACGAGCGTGAACAAACGCTCAATCAAATGTTGGTTGAGATGGATGGATTTGAAACCAACCTCGGTGTGATCGTGGTGGCCGCCACCAACCGCCCCGACATTCTGGATGCAGCTTTGCTTCGCCCCGGCCGCTTTGACAGACAGGTGTATGTCACTTTGCCTGACATCAGAGGCCGCGAACAAATTTTGAATGTTCACATGCGCAAAATTCCTGTGGGTCAAGATGTATCGCCCAGCGTGATCGCGCGCGGTACACCCGGCATGAGTGGTGCTGACTTGGCCAATCTGACCAATGAAGCGGCGTTGATGGCTGCACGCCGCAATGCACGTGTGGTTGAAATGCAGGATTTTGAAAAGGCCAAGGACAAAATTTTGATGGGCCCAGAGCGGCGCAGCATGGTCATGCCAGAAGAAGAACGCAAGAACACCGCATACCACGAGTCAGGCCATGCCTTGATTGGCAAGTTGATGCCCAAATGCGATCCGGTGCACAAAGTCACCATCATCCCCCGTGGACGCGCATTGGGCGTCACCATGAGCTTGCCTGCCGCAGACCGCTACAGCTACGACAGAACTTACATGCTCAGCCAAATCAGCATGTTGTTTGGCGGTCGTATCGCTGAGGAAGTGTTCATGAACCAAATGACCACGGGTGCTTCTAACGATTTTGAAAGAGCCACTCAAATCGCCCGCGACATGGTCATGCGCTATGGCATGTCAGAAGCCCTGGGCCCCATGGTCTATGCCGAGAATGAAGGCGAGGTTTTCTTGGGCCGTTCGGTCACCAAAACTACCAACATGAGCGAGTCGACCATGAAAAAAGTGGACGACGAAGTCAGAAGCATCATTGACGCGCAATACAGTTTGGCGCGAAAGTTGATTGAAGAAAACGCTGACAAGATGCACGCCATGGCACACGCTTTGATGGAATGGGAAACCATCGACAGCGATCAGTTAGATGACATCATGGCGGGTCGTCCACCACGGCCACCCAAAGATTGGACACCCAGAACACCGTCCTCCGGTGATGGTTCTGGTGGCACACCAGCTGTTCATCCCAATACATCGCCCACCACGGCTTAATGTCTTTGGCTGGCAACAACAACATGGGGCATTTGCCCCATGTTCGTTTTTGGAAAACCACGCGCTTTGAGCTTTCACTGGCCCACCCTTTGGTGATGGGCATTGTCAACGTCACGCCCGACTCTTTTTCATCGCAGCAAGACACCTATTCCACGACTGAAATCATCGGGCTTGCGCAGCAGTTGTTGGATCAGGGCGCAGATATTCTGGATGTAGGCGGCGAATCTACCCGACCAGGCGCCCAAGCATTGAGCCATGAGCAAGAATGGCAACGCATAGCTCCCGTGTTGCAAGAGTTGTTGCGTTGGAACAAGCCTGTTTCATTAGATACATACCATCCTGAAAGTATGCAAAAAGCTTTGGATTGGGGCGTAGACATCATCAACGATGTGTGGGCCCTGCGCCAACCCAATGCCATGCAAACGGTGGCCCCATACCCTTGTGGCGTTTGCATGATGCACATGCATGCCGAACCCGCCACTATGCAAGTCAACCCCATGCAAGAAGATGTAATGGCGGCATTGGACGTTTTTTTTCAAACACAATTGCAGTTGACCGATGAGATCGGCATAGACAGAAGTCGCATGGTGTTAGACCCAGGTATTGGCTTTGGCAAAACAGTGTCACAAAACTTTCATATTCTGAAATGTCAACAACTTTTGCTACAGTTTGATTTGCCTCTGATGGTGGGATGGTCGCGCAAATCTTCGTTAGGGCATGTCACAGGATTAGATGTTTCACAGCGATTGGTGCCAAGCATTGCAGCAGCCGTGTTGGCGATGGAGCGCGGTGCCAGTATTTTGCGCGTGCACGATGTGAAGGAAACTGTGGCGGCAAGAGCTGTTTGGCAAGCCTCTGCGTGAGGGACAACATCCTTCGGGATCACAACAACATGAAAAGAACATTTTTCGGTACCGATGGCATTCGTGGAACAGTGGGCCAATATCCCATCACGCCTGATTTCATGTTGAAACTTGCCAATGCTGTGGGGCACCATTTGAAGCAAACAGACCCGCGCCCCCAAGTGGTGATTGGCAAAGACACCCGTATTTCTGGCTACATGCTGGAATCCGCGCTGGAGGCTGGTTTTAATTCTGCGGGTGTTGATGTGGTGTTGCTGGGACCCATGCCGACACCAGGCGTGGCATACCTGACCAAAGCATTGCGTGCCAATTTGGGCGTGGTGATCAGCGCAAGCCATAACCCTTTTGACGACAACGGAGTCAAATTTTTCAATGCACAAGGCAGCAAATTAGATGATCACTGGGAACTGGCGGTTGAGCAGCGTCTTGAACTGCATGCGCAATGGGTAAGTTCTGCATCGCTTGGCAAAACTCGACGTCTGGATGACGCGATTGGCCGTTACATTGAATTTTGCAAAAGCACGTTTGCTGATTCGCTCTCGCTCAAGGGAAAAAAAATTGTGGTCGATGCCGCCCACGGGGCAGCTTATGTTGCAGCACCCAAGGTATTCAAAGAGTTGGGTGCCGAAGTGATTTCTATCGGCTGCTTACCTGATGGTTTGAACATCAACCAAGGTGTGGGGGCGACTCAGCCAGCTGCATTGGTCGAGGCGGTGAGAGCGCACCATGCTGACTTTGGCATTGCGCTGGATGGCGATGCTGACAGATTGCAAGTGGTAGATCACACAGGCCGGTTGTTTAACGGTGATGAATTGTTGTACGTGCTTGCCAAGGACCGTTTACAGCAAGGCCAGACCTTGGGCGGCGTGGTGGGTACGCAGATGACCAACAAAGGGGTGGAGTTGGCTTTAGACCAATTGAACATCCCTTTGGTACGGGCCAGGGTAGGTGATCGATATGTGTTGGAAAAATTGTTGGAAAACCAATGGCTGTTAGGCGGCGAAGGTTCTGGCCATTTGTTGATATTGGATAAGCACAGCAGCGGTGATGGCTTGATCAGTGGCTTGCAAGTTTTACAAGCCTGTCTGCGCGCAAATACTTCTTTGGCGCAAGCATTGAGCGATGTACAACTTTGTGCGCAGCACATGGTCAACATCCGATTGCGAGAAGGTTTGGACTGGCAGCACCACGCACCGTTTCAGCAAGCATGCTTGGCGCTGGAAAAAAAACTGGGTGACAAGGGGCGAATTCTGATTCGACCCAGTGGGACAGAACCAGTGCTTCGCATCATGGTGGAGGCGCCAGACATGCCAACTGCCCAAGTATCTGCTGAGCAATTGTCCGCTTTGCTGAATTGATTGAATACCCATGTCTACTTCCACGTTACCTCATTTGATAGACAGAGACGAAAGCACTTTGTCTTTTAACGAACGTGTGTTGGACATGGCTAGGCGTCCCAACATTCCATTGTTGGAGCGTTTGCGTTATTTGTGCATCGTGTCATCCAATTTGGATGAATTTTTTGAAGTTCGTGTGGCACTTCACTTGCACCAAATCGACAGCAAAAGTTTGGCCGCACCCTATTCGATGCATTCGTATCAAAAATTGTCACAAGTTGCGAACATTCTGGTTGAGAAGCAATACCGGCTGTTCAATGAGGAGTTGATGCCTGCGCTCAGTGCTCAAGGAATTCGTCTGATCACTTTCAACGAGCGAACCAAGGGGCAACATAAATGGGTAAAGCATTATTTTGACCAATACGTGCGCCCCTTATTGACGCCTGTGAGTTTGGATCCTTCGCACCCTTTCCCGCAGGTCGCTAACAAATCATTGAATTTCATTGTTCGTTTGTCTGGCAAAGACGCTTTCGGTCGAGAAAACGATATTGCAATTGTCAAAGTTCCTCGGTCTTTGCCGCGTGTCATTCGCTTGCCTGTGCCCACCGACAGCAAAACCATTTTCATGGTCACGCTGTCCAGCGTGATTCGCGCCCATCTGAAAGATTTGTTTCCAGACAGAGTCGTGGGGCAGTTCTCACAATTTCGGGTCACCCGTGACTCTGAATTGCTGGTGGATGAAGAGGACGCCAAAAACCTCAGAACTGCTTTACGGCATGGGCTAGAGCACCGGCAATTCGGGAAACCTGTTCGACTTGAAGTGTCAGCCGATTGTTCGGAGCACTTGTCGCAATTTCTGCTGCAACAATTCAAATTGCCAGCAGAGGCCCTTTATCGGGTTGATGGGCCCGTGAATTTGGTGCGGCTCACGCAGTTGATCGATTTGGCGAACCAACCGGCTTTGCTGTTTCCTGAATTCCAGGCCAGTTATCCCAAACAGCTTCGTGAAGACGAATCTATCTTCAAGCAGATCAAAAAAAACGATGTGCTGATTCATCAACCGTTTGAATCTTTCAAAGGTGTACTGGCTTTTTTAAAGGAAGCCGTAGACGATCCGAAAGTACTGGCTATCAAGCAGACTATTTACCGAACTGGTTCAGATTCGGAATTGATGGACTTATTGCGCGAGGCCGTGATACGAGGAAAAGAGGTCACCGCTGTCGTGGAGATCAAAGCGCGTTTTGATGAAGAAGCCAATATCAATTGGGCCGAGCGACTCGAATCTGTCGGAGCGCAAGTGGTTTACGGGGTGGTGGGGTTGAAGACCCACGCCAAAATGTTGTTGGTTACCCGACGCGAAGGCCATAAATTGATGCGTTACGGCCATTTGTCTACTGGCAACTACAACGCCCGCACGGCACGCCTCTACACCGATATCAGTTACATGACAGCCAATCCCGACATGACGGCGGACATGGATGCGGTATTCACACAATTGGCCAGTCAAACACGCATCCATCGGCTCAACCATTTGTGGTTAGCCCCTTTTCATTTGCAAGAGCAACTCATGGAAATGGTGGACAAAGTTTCCAAAGCCAGTATGCATGGTGAGCCGGGTCGAATCATTTTGAAAATGAATTCTCTTACCGATGAAAAATTGGCAAGGCAATTGGTGTTAGCCAGTCAACGTGGCGTGGATATCGATTTGATGGTGCGAGGTGCTTGCATACTGCCTGCACAGCGCGAAGGTTTCACTGACCGCATCAAAGTACGCTCCATCATTGGCAGGTTTTTAGAACATTCCAGGGTCTACTACTTTCGGACAGGCGACAAAGAGCATTTGTATTTATCCAGTGCCGACTGGATGAACAGAAACATGATGCGACGCATTGAAATTGCATGGCCAGTGTTGGATAAAGCATTGCGGCAAAGAATCATCGATGAATGTTTGGTGGCTTATCTCTTCGACAATACAGATGCATGGGAACTTCAAATGGATGGAAGCTATCTGCGCAAACATCCTTTGCAAACGCAGTCGCATTTGAGTGCTCAGATAGAGTTGATGAAAAAATACCAGCAGAAAAACTGACATGGACCTTTTGCTTTGGCGACATGCACATGCACTTGATGCACTGCCCGGTCAGTCTGACATGGACAGAGCGTTGTCTCGCAAAGGTGAAAAGCAAGCGGCCGCCATGTCGAGTTGGTTGAATGGCAGGTTGCCAGAAAACACGCAAATATTGTGCAGTCCTTCGAGACGCACTTTGCAAACCGTTGCTTTTCTCAAGCGCAGTTACCAAGTCTGCGAAGAAGTTTCTCCTGATGCAAATGCTGGGGCACTGCTCAAGGCAGCCCGTTGGCCGCATTGCCCGTCGGCTGTGTTGGTGGTAGCACATCAACCTTTTTTGGCAGAGACTGTCGAGCACCTTTTGAATCTCCATCCCGCAAAGCCTTTGTCTTTTCGAAAGGGCGGTATCTGGTGGTTGCGTCATCGCAACCAAGACGGTGTCTCTGATGTGGCGTTGGTGGGTGTTATCAACCCGGAAATACTTATTTGATACTCAAATACCATGTTGTTGAATATTTTTAGATCTATTCAAATGCTTTGCGTTACTTTAAGATGGCACCAAGTCAATCAACTTTCAAAGGAATTTCATGTTGCAAGCTGCTAAATCTTTCTCTATCGTTTCATTGCTGTTGATCACCATGGGACTGACTGGCTGTTCTACGCTCAGCTCTGCTTACGATTCAACAGTGAGTTCGGTGTCTGATTTGTTCAAATCTGACAAAGACAAAGAAGAGAAAAAATAACCGGTTAAATGCCCTCTTTCGTTCAGAGGCTGGCGTGCTAGATCACTCCAGGCGCTCAGACGCAGAAAAATTCAGCTCTATTTTTGCGCCGCTGGGGTCGTGGCAAAACAATTGCCATGGCCCGCCTTCTCGGTGTTGGATTTTGTAAGGGTAACCAAAGGCATCAAAACGGGCTTTGAATAATTTCAAATCTTGCGTGGTGAAAGCTATATGGTCAATCACGCCTGCTGGCGGATTGGGCACAGGACGGTCAAAATACAAATGCAAGACAGTGGTGTCACCCGCGTATAGCCACGCGCCTTCAAACCCCAAGTCGGGTCGGTATCCCACTTTTAATCCAAGCAGATTTTCATAAAAATCCAAAGAAGCTTGAGGGTCAGCCGCTATCGCTGTGAAGTGGTTCATGCCGGTGATCATGTCGCAAAGCATAGTCAATTTGCGAACAAACCGCAACGGATCTCGCTGTAGTTGGACGCCGTTCGGTGAATAAGTAGGGTTGCGTAGCGCGTATGTATTGGCGGAGAGGGCGGGATTCGAACCCGCGGAGGGCTATTAACCCTCACACGCTTTCCAGGCGTGCGACTTAAACCGCTCATCCACCTCTCCAGAATTGTGATTGTAACAGTCGCCTCCGAGGGTACACTTTAAGGTTTCGCAGTCAAGTACGGGAAACCGGCACGGAGCAATTGATGAAATTTCGTTTTCCCATCGTCATCATTGATGAAGATTTTCGTTCAGAAAACACCTCGGGTTTGGGCATCCGTGCGTTAGCCCAAGCGATCGAAGGCGAGGGTTACGAAGTAATGGGTGTCACGAGTTATGGTGACTTGAGTCAGTTCGCTCAGCAACAGTCTCGCGCCAGTGCGTTCATTTTGTCGATCGACGATGAAGAATTTACCCCTGGCCCCGACCTTGATCCGGCAGTTTTGAATTTGCGCAATTTCATCGACGAAGTGCGCCGCAAAAATGCCGATGTACCTATCTATGTGTACGGTGAAACCAAGACCTCAAGGCATTTGCCCAATGACATCCTGCGCGAATTACACGGCTTCATTCACATGTTTGAAGACACGCCAGAGTTTGTGGCTCGCCACATCATTCGCGAAGCCAAAAGTTATTTGGAAGGCGTTCAACCTCCGTTTTTCAAAGCCTTGCTTGACTATGCCGAAGACGGTTCTTATTCGTGGCATTGCCCGGGTCATTCTGGTGGCGTGGCATTTTTAAAAAGCCCTGTGGGGCAAATGTTCCACCAATTTTTTGGTGAAAACATGCTGCGTGCTGATGTATGTAACGCGGTGGAAGAACTGGGTCAATTGCTTGACCACGATGGTGCGATCGGTGAGAGCGAGCGCAACGCTGCGCGTATTTTCAATGCGGACCATTGCTTTTTTGTCACCAATGGCACCAGCACTTCCAACAAAATTGTTTGGCACCACACGGTGGCGCCAGGAGATGTGGTGGTGGTTGACAGAAACTGCCACAAATCGGTGTTGCACGCCATCATCATGACAGGTGCGATACCCGTGTTTTTAAAGCCGACGCGCAACCATTTCGGCATCATTGGTCCGATTCCCAAAAGCGAATTTGAGCCCGAGGCCATCAAAGCCAAAATCAAGGCCAACCCTTTGCTCAAGGGGCAGGATGTCAAATCCATCAAGCCCAAGGTCATGACCTTGACACAGTCCACTTACGACGGTGTTTTATACAACACTGAAACCATCAAGCACATGCTGGACGGTTATGTTCCCAATTTGCATTTCGATGAAGCTTGGCTACCCCATGCGGCTTTTCATTCTTTTTACGGTACTTACCATGCCATGGGAAAAAAGCGAGTTCGCCCCAAACAAGCCATGGTGTATTCCACCCAATCTGTGCACAAATTGCTAGCGGGTATCAGCCAAGCCAGCCACGTGTTGGTGCAAGACTCGCAGGACCATCAGTTGGATAGGCATTTGTTCAATGAAGCCTACTTGATGCACACCAGCACCAGTCCGCAGTACAGCATCATTGCCAGTTGTGATGTGGCTGCGTCCATGATGGAACCTCCCGGTGGCAGGGCTTTGGTGGAAGAGAGTATTGCCGAAGCCTTGGATTTTCGCCGTGCCATGCGCAAAGTGGATGCCGAATACGGCAAGGACTGGTGGTTCAAGGTTTGGGGGCCAGACAATTTGGTGGAAGATGGCGTAGGGCGTGCAGATGATTGGGTGATCAAAGCAGAAAAAAAAGGCCGCGCCAAAAAAACGGATGCACCCAACTGGCATGGCTTTGGTGATTTGGCAGACGGCTTCAATATGCTCGACCCGATCAAGGCCACCATCGTCACACCTGGCTTGCGGCTGGATGGCAAATTCGATGACGCGGGTATTCCTGCCAGCATCGTCACCAAGTTTCTCGCCGAACATGGTGTGATCGTTGAAAAAACGGGTCTCTACAGTTTCTTCATCATGTTCACCATCGGTATTACCAAGGGGCGGTGGAATTCCTTGCTGACTGCCTTGCAACAGTTCAAAGACGACTACGACCGCAACCAACCGATGTGGCGCATCTTGCCCGAGTTTTGTCAAAAAATGCCTAAATACGAGCGCATGGGTTTGCGCGATTTGTGCCACCACATACACACCTTGTATGCCAAGCACGATATCGCACGCTTGACGACAGACATGTATTTGAGCGATTTAAAACCCGCCATGAAGCCGAGCGATGCTTACGCCCAAATCGCCCACCGCAACACCGAACGTGTGCCGATTGACCATCTGCTGGGCAGAATCACCACCAGCTTGGTCACCCCGTATCCACCGGGTATTCCGCTCTTAATTCCAGGTGAAGTGTTCAACCAAAAAATTGTTGACTATTTGAAATTTGCCCGTGAATTCAATTTGAAATGTCCGGGCTTTGAAACAGATATTCACGGCTTGGTCGAAGAAAAAGATGATCTCGGTGTGACCCACTATTTTGCAGATTGCGTCAGAATTTAACTGTGGTTGTTATCCATGCATTCAAACAAATCAACATTCACTTCACACAGCATCCAAGAATGGGAGACAGCTGCGGCCAAATCAGCACCAGGGGGTGACATAAACCGATTAAATTGGCTCACACCTGACGGCATCACTGTCAAACCTTTGTACACCGCCGAGGACACAGCTGGCTTACTGCACACGCACACATTGCCTGGTTTTGCGCCTTATTTAAGAGGTCCGCAAGCCACCATGTATGCGGTCAGGCCGTGGACCATCAGACAGTACGCCGGGTTTTCAACGGCGCAAGAGTCAAATGCTTTTTACCGCAAAGCATTGGCAGCAGGCGGGCAAGGCGTGTCTGTCGCTTTTGATTTAGCCACCCACCGAGGGTATGACTCGGATCACCCAAGGGTGACGGGCGATGTCGGAAAAGCCGGTGTAGCCATCGACTCTGTGGAAGACATGAAAATATTGTTTGACCAGATTCCGTTGGACAAAGTGTCTGTGTCTATGACCATGAACGGCGCTGTATTGCCGGTTCTCGCAGGCTATGTGGTTGCGGCAGAGGAGCAGGGTGTGTCGCAAGACCAACTCAGCGGCACCATTCAAAACGATATCCTCAAAGAATTCATGGTGCGCAACACCTATATTTATCCGCCCGAGCCGAGTATGCGCATCGTGGGTGACATCATTGCTTACACCGCTGGGCACATGCCCAAGTTCAATTCCATCAGTATCAGTGGCTACCACATGCAAGAAGCCGGTGCCAATCAGGCGCTGGAGTTGGCATTGACTTTGGCCGATGGGCAAGAGTATGTGCGCACCGCCATGAAGCAAGGCCTGGATGTGGATGCCTTTGCACCACGACTGTCGTTCTTTTGGGCGATAGGCATGAACTTTTATTTGGAAATTGCCAAGATGCGTGCAGCCCGATTACTGTGGTGTCGCATCATGCAAGAGGTGGGAGCCAAAAATCCCAAGAGCTTGATGCTCAGAACCCATTGTCAGACCTCTGGTTGGTCGCTGACAGAGCAAGACCCTTATAACAACATTGTGCGCACCACCATCGAAGCCATGGCTGCGGTTTTTGGTGGCACCCAAAGCCTGCACACCAACAGCTTTGACGAAGCAATTGCCTTGCCTACTGAATTCTCTGCCCGTATTGCTCGCAATACCCAACTCATCATTCAAGAAGAAACCCACATCACCCATGTGATTGATCCCTGGGCCGGCAGTTACATGATGGAGAAATTGACGCAAGACATGGCTGATGAGGCTTGGAAAATCATCGAAGAAGTCAATGCCATGGGTGGCATGACTAAAGCAGTGGGTTCAGGCTGGGCCAAACTCAAAATTGAAGCGGCTGCCGCCGACAAGCAAGCCCGTATCGATTCCGGTCAAGACGTGATTGTCGGTGTCAACAAATACAAATTGGCCACCGAAGACAATGTGGATGTGCGCGATATTGACAACGTGAAGGTTCGTGATGAGCAAATTAAGCGCTTGCAACACATCAAATCAACACGCGACAACTCGGCGGTTGAAAAAGCACTGCAGGCACTGACACAAGCTGCCGCAGACGGCAGTGGCAATTTGTTGGCTCTGTCTATTGCGGCGGTGCGTTTGCGTGCCACCGTGGGTGAAGTCAGCGATGCTTTGGAAAAAGTGTTTGGCAGACACCGCGCCGACACACAAAAGATCAGCGGTGTATATGCCGCCGCCTATGACGCGGGTGGACAGGAAGGAGACACCATGGCCTATTGGGATGCTTTGAAAGCTGACATCGCGGCTTTTGCCAAACAACAAGGTCGTCGCCCGCGCGTGATGATTTCGAAATTGGGACAGGATGGCCACGACCGTGGCGCCAAAGTGGTGGCCACTGCTTTCGCCGATTTGGGGTTTGATGTGGACATTGGTCCGTTGTTTCAAACGCCAGAAGAATGCGCCAGACAGGCGATAGAAAACGATGTGCATGCGGTTGGTGTCTCCACCTTGGCGGCAGGACATAAAACCTTGGTGCCCGCGATCATCCAAGCATTGAAGGACCAAGGCGCAGATGACATCATTGTGTTTGTGGGTGGAGTGATCCCCAAACAAGATTACGATTTTTTGTATGCAGCCGGTGTCAAAGGCATATATGGACCCGGTACACCCATACCCGTCAGCGCCAAGGATGTGTTGAGCCATATCACGCAAGCGCTCGCCTCTTGAACGCAGTGTCATTTCGTGTTTAAAGCTGTAATCAACCGTATGACTTGGCCGTGTCGTTTCTTTGCCCGGGTTTTGCCATGAGCCCATCGCCGCACGATTGGGTGTCTGAAATCCGCGGCAGTGACCCCTTGGTGCAACGCCGTGCCATGGCCAAAGCCATCACCTTGCTTGAATCCAGCAGGGCAGACCACCGAGTATGGGCAGATGACATGTTGACCCAACTGTTGCCCCACACAGGTCACAGTTTGCGCATCGGTTTGAGTGGCGTGCCAGGGGTGGGCAAAAGCACGTTGATTGAAGCCTTGGGTTTGTGGTTGATCAAACAAGGGCACAAGGTGGCAGTGCTTGCCATTGATCCTTCTTCAACCTTGTCCGGTGGATCCATATTGGGCGACAAGACCCGCATGGAGTTTTTGTCCGTGCACCCAGATGCGTTCATTCGCCCCAGTCCCAGCAGTGGCACATTGGGTGGCGTGGCCGAAAAAACCCGTGAATGCATGTTGGTGTGCGAAGCCGCTGGGTACGATATTGTGATTGTGGAGACGGTCGGTGTAGGGCAAAGCGAAACCGCGGTCGCTGGCATGACCGACATGTTTGTGTTGATGCAATTGCCGAATGCCGGTGATGATTTACAGGCCATCAAAAAAGGTGTCATGGAATTGGCCGATCTGATTGTGATCAACAAATCCGACATTGACACAGATGCTGCAACCCGAGCGCAGTCTTTCATCCAAAGTGCATTGCATCTGTTGGGACATCACCCCTCTGACGAGTCACCGCACTGGCAAGCAGAGGTCATGCGCTTGAGCGCGTTGCAAGGCACTGGCATTGAAGAGTTTTGGGAGAAAGTACAGCGGTTTATGCAACTGCAAAACGATGGCGGTCGTTGGATGCAGCGCAGGCAAACACAGTCGCTGAATTGGATGAACGAACGTATTCAGTCAGGACTGAAAGAAGCGTTCCAGCAACATCCGCAAGTCGCTGCAGCCATGTCACATGTGCAACAACAAGTGCTTGAAGGAAGTATGGCGGCCTCTACCGCGGCGCGTCAGCTTCTCGCGTTAGCATCACGCACAGTTGACTGAGTCAACCTACCGAAGAGGATCGAACATGCAGGAAATCATTCATCAGCTGGAAGAAAAACGCGCAGCTGCACGATTAGGCGGTGGTGAAAAACGCATTGCCGCCCAGCACAGCAAAGGAAAATTGACGGCACGCGAGCGTTTGGAAGTGCTGCTCGATGAAGGCACGTTCGAAGAGTGGGACATGTTTGTTGAGCACCGTTGTACAGACTTCGGCATGCAAGACACCAAAATTCCCGGCGATGGCGTGGTCACCGGTTACGGCATGATCAACGGGCGTCTGGTGTTTGTCTACAGTCAAGACTTCACTGTATACGGCGGCGCACTGTCAGAAAGCCACGCAGAAAAAATTTGCAAAATCATGGACCAAGCCATGAAGGTTGGCGCACCGGTGATTGGCTTAAATGATTCTGGCGGCGCGCGTATCCAAGAAGGTGTGGCATCTTTGGGGGGGTATGCAGAAGTCTTCCAGCGCAACGTCATGGCCAGCGGTGTGGTGCCACAAATCAGCATGATCATGGGGCCGTCTGCAGGCGGTGCTGTCTATTCACCCGCATTGACCGATTTCATCTTCATGGTCAAAGACAGTTCATACATGTTTGTCACCGGCCCGGATGTCGTGAAAACGGTCACACACGAAGAAGTCAGCGCGGAAGAGTTGGGTGGCGCCATCACACACACCACCAAAAGCGGTGTGGCAGATTTGGCCTTTAACAACGATGTGGAAGCATTGTTGATGTTGCGACGTCTCTACAACTACCTACCTTTGAACAACCGTGAAAAACCGCCTGTACGGCCCAGCGGCGACCCCACCGAACGCATGGACCTGAGCTTAGACACACTCGTACCTGACAACCCGAACATGCCTTATGACATGAAAGAGTTGATATTGAAAACAGTCGACGACGGTGATTTTTTTGAACTTCAACCCGAATACGCGAAAAATATTTTGATTGGTTTCGCTCGCATGGCAGGACAAACCGTTGGCATCGTGGCCAACCAACCTCTGGTGTTGGCCGGTTGTCTCGATATCAAAAGCAGTATCAAGGCTGGTCGCTTTGTGCGCTTTTGCGATGCCTTCAATATACCTGTGATCACCTTTGTCGATGTCCCTGGCTTCATGCCCGGCACCTCCCAAGAGTTTGGCGGCATCATCAAACACGGGGCCAAATTGCTTTATGCCTATGCAGAATGCACCGTGCCCAAAATCACCGTCATCACACGCAAGGCCTATGGCGGTGCTTACGATGTGATGGCTTCTAAGCATTTGCGCGGAGATGTCAACTTCGCTTGGCCACATGCTGAAATTGCGGTCATGGGTGCCAAAGGCGCGGTTGAAATCATTTTTCGCGAAGACAAAGGCGATCCCGAAAAACTCGCCGCCAAAGAGGCCGAGTACAAAGCCCGATTTGCCAACCCGTTTGTTGCCGGCGCTCGAGGCTTCATTGACGATGTCATATTGCCGAGCGAAACCCGCAAACGCATATGCCGTTCGCTGGTCATGTTGAAAGACAAAAAAGTCGAGAACCCGTGGCGCAAGCACGGCAACATTCCACTGTGAATGCGCTGGAGAAGAAAATGTTCACAAAAATTTTGATAGCCAATCGGGGTGAGATTGCTTGTCGAGTGATCGCCACTGCCAAGCGCATGGGTATCGCAACGGTTGCGGTGTATTCAGAAGCGGACCGCAATTCCCGCCATGTGGCTTTGGCAGATGAGTCGGTTCATATTGGGCCTGCATTGAGCCGCGAAAGCTATTTGGTTGCGGCCAAAATCATCGCTGCTGCCAAGCAAACCGGTGCGCAAGCGATTCATCCTGGCTACGGATTCTTGAGCGAAAACGAAGAATTTGCCCGTTTGTGCGAAGAGCAAGGTTTGGTTTTTATCGGGCCCAAGCACGAAGCTATTGCTGCCATGGGCGACAAAATCGCTTCCAAGAAATTGGCTGCCTTGGCGAAAGTCAACACGATTCCTGGCGTCAATGAAGCGATTGCATCGCCAGAAAAAGCGGTTGAAATCGCCAAAGGCATTGGATACCCCGTCATGATCAAGGCGTCCGCAGGCGGGGGTGGCAAAGGCTTGCGTGTGGCCTATAACGACAAAGAGGCTCACGAGGGATTTGTATCTTGCCAAAACGAAGCACGCAACAGTTTTGGTGATGACCGTGTGTTCATCGAAAAATTTGTTGAAGAGCCACGCCACATAGAAATCCAACTTTTGGGTGACGCGCATGGCAATGTCGTTTTTCTCAATGAGCGTGAATGCTCCATTCAACGCCGCCACCAAAAAGTGATCGAGGAAGCACCGTCGCCATTCATCAGCGATGAAACACGTGCAGCCATGGGGGCGCAAGCGGTTGCCTTGGCCAAAGCTGTGAAATACCAAAGCGCAGGCACGGTTGAATTTGTGGTGGGCAAAGACCAGAGTTTTTATTTTCTGGAAATGAACACCCGGTTACAGGTGGAACACCCTGTCACCGAATGCATCACCGGTTTAGATTTGGTGGAATGGATGATTCGCGTGGCCGCTGGCGAAAAATTGCCATTCGCACAATCCGATATTCAGCGCAATGGTTGGTCCATCGAATGCCGTATCAACGCCGAAGATCCGTTCAGAAACTTCTTGCCCTCCACCGGTCGCTTGATCCGTTTTCAACCACCTGAGACCACCATGTTTCAGTCTGACACCAGCAAATTGCTGGGGGTTCGGGTAGACACAGGTGTGCAAGAAGGTGGCGAAATTTCGATGCACTACGACTCGATGATTGCCAAGTTGATCGTGCACGGCAGAGACCGCCAAGACGCCATTCAGAAAATGCGTGAAGCATTGAATGGGTTTGTGATTCGTGGCATCAGCTCCAACATTCCATTTCAAGCTGCGCTGTTGGCCCACCCCGATTTTGTCTCAGGCCAATTCAACACGGGCTTTATCGCAGAGCATTTTGGCAAAGGATTTCATGCAGAAGATGTGCCTCACCCAGACCACGATTTTTTGGTGGCTTTGGCAGCTTTCGTCCGTCGCAAGTCGCGCGAGCGCGCTGCCAGCTTGAGTGGTCAATTGCCCGGGTATGACGTGAAAGTGGGACAGGCTTATGCGGTGATCACGTTAGATGCCCAAGGCGAGCACCAATACCATGCGGTTGAGGTCGATGACGCGGGCGGTCGCGGTACAGCCGTTATCAAAGTCAACGACAAAAACTACGCTATTCACAGTAACTCGCGTTTGAATGACATTGCTATTGAAGGCACGGTGAATGGGCAACCGTTCACAGCGCAAGTGGAGCGCGGCTCAGCCAAAAATCCGCTTGTGTTGCAAGTGCAGCACCATGGGCGTCGTATCGATGCTTTGGTGGTGTCTCCACGCATGGCCGAGTTGTACCGGCAAATGCCTTTCAAGGCGCCGCCTGATCTCAGTCGCTTTGTGTTGTCGCCCATGCCCGGTTTGCTGGTCGATGTTTCCGTGACCGTCGGTCAAAAAGTACAGGCTGGCGAACGTGTGGCAGTGATCGAGGCAATGAAAATGGAGAACGTGTTGTTTGCCGCGCAAGATGGTGTGGTCAAAAGCGTCATGGCCACCAAAGGTGAGTCGCTCACTGTCGACCAGGTCATCGTGGAGTTTGCATGAGCAGGCCATTCAAAGTATTGGGTATCCAGCAAATTGCCATCGGCGCATCCGACAAACACGCCTTGAGAAAATTATGGGTCGATTTATTTGGCCTACCCATCACAGGCCATTTTTCTTCCGACAAAGAAAATGTCGATGAAGATATTTGTGCGATAGGAGCAGGTCCTTTCACCGTTGAAGTGGACTTGATGCAACCCCTAGACCCTGACAAAAAACCCGCTGTTCATACAACGCCTCTCAACCACGTGGGATTATGGATCGACGATCTGCCCCAAGCAGTGGATTGGTTGACTGCCCAAGGTTTGCGATTCGCGCCGGGCGGTATTCGCAAAGGGGCGGCGGGTTTTGATATTTGTTTTATCCACCCCAAAGGCAACAGCGAATTTCCTTTGAGCGGCGAGGGTGTATTGATTGAATTGGTACAAGCACCGCCTGAGGTGATCAAAGCCTTCTCTGCCTTGGCTGCGCAAGCCCATGCATAAATGCTGGGCATGATTTGTTTGCTTGGCAGTAAAGCCTCATTCCCAAAGAGTGCTTATTGACCCCTTTGGGCTTTGGCTCGCGCCAGTGCAGCCTCAACACGGCTTTGTTTGTGTTCAGGAGCCACTGCGGGTTGTGACACGGCTTGATTGCTCAAGCGTGAATTTCTCTTCTCATAGCGCTCTTTCGCTTGGTCTGCCAGGGGTTGCGACCAAGCGTCCCATCCGCTCATTTCGCTGCTGACATTCTCCAAATGCATGCAATCCACAGGGCAAACCGGCAGGCAGAGTTCACAACCGGTGCAAAACTCTTCTAAAACGGTGTGCATGCGCTTGTGTGTGCCGATGATGGCGTCGACAGGGCAAGCCTCGATGCATAACGTGCAGCCAATGCACCAGTTTTCATCGATCCATACCAAACTGCGCGGGCCTTCTTGACCAAATGCTGGGTTCAAAGTAACAGGGGCTTTCCCCGTGAGTTTTGCCAACCGTCGTATGCCTTCTTCGCCACCCGGAGGGCATTGGTTGATCGGGGCTTGTTGGTCTGCCATGGCATGGGCATAACCCGCACAGTCGGGAAAGCCACAGCGGGTGCACTGCGTTTGTGGCAATACCGCCAAAAGTTGCGCGGCCAGAGACACGGGAATTAAGCAGTGGCCTTGCGGCGGCTACTAGAGACTTTGGATGTGGACTTGGCAGCCGATTTGGCAACCGTTATTTTTTTGGTTGTGGATTTCTTGGCGACCTTGTGGTGCGCTTTGATGAATGACAACACTTCAGGGTAGACCCAATCACGCCAACGGCGGCCACTGAAAATACCGTAGTGCCCGGCACCTTTGACTTCGTAGTGATGCTTGTCACCGGCTGCAATACCCGAGCAAAGCTTGAGAGCGGCTTTGGTTTGACCAGAGCCTGAGATATCGTCGAGCTCGCCTTCGATGGTCAGCAAACCACAACCGCTGATGTCTTGCGGTCTGACGCGTTCTATGTCACCTTCATCTGAACGCACATCCCATGTGCCGCGCACGAGCTTGAAGTCTTGAAACACGGTTGCAATGGTTTCTAAATAGTAATCAGCGTCCATGTCGAGCACAGCGTTGTATTCGTCGTAGAACTGCCTGTGCTGTTCGGCGCTGGCGTCATCGCCCTTGATCAAGTCTTTGAAGTAGTCGTAGTGGCTTTTCATATGCCGGTCAGGGTTCATGGCGACAAAACCCGAGTGCTGCAAAAAACCTGGATAAACGCGGCGGCCAGCACCAGGGAAATTGGCTGGCACTCGGTAGATGACATTGTTTTCAAACCAGTCGTAGCTCTTGTTCATGGCCAAGTTATTCACCGCAGTCGGGGACTTGGTGGCGTCGATAGGGCCACCCATCATGGTCATGCTCAAGGGCAAAGTCTCGCCACGGCTGGCCATCAATGACACCGCAGCCAGCACGGGTACGGTGGGCTGGCAAACACTGATCACATGGCAATGGCCTTGTGTGGCTTGGATATGGCGGATAAAAGATTGCACATAGTTGACATAGTCATCTAAGTGAAACTCACCTTCGCTCAGCGGTACCAAACGGGCATTTTTCCAATCGGTGATGTACACCTTGTGGTCTTTGAGCAATTGTTTGACTGTGTCGCGCAACAGCGTGGCGTAATGGCCGGACAAGGGAGCCACCACCAACACCGCAGGCATGTCGTGCAGACTGTGCAGTGTTTCCGCGTTGTCGCTGAAACGCTTGAAGCGCAGCAAATCACAAAAGGGCTTGCTGATTTCAATGTGTTCTTGAACCGCGACGTCAGAGCCTTTGATGTGCACCGAATGGATACCAAATGCTGGCTTGACATAGTCTTTGCCGAGCCGGTACATCAGGTCATACGACGCAGAAATACGCTGAACAAAAGGAATTTGTGAAAGAGGGGAGACAGGGTTTGCAAGCATCTTGGACGATGCCAGCGCAAATTCTGCGAAAGGTTCCATCAGCGCCCGTTGGGCTTCATAGAATTGGTAAAGCATGGCTGTGACCTCACTATGTGTTTGTTGCAGTGCAATATAACAGCACAATGCCACGCCTGGCTGACATGTGGTGCGGGAGGCCATGATATTTTGGAAACTGGTATCGCAATTTGACCGCGCAAAGGAGAAATGTTTTGAACTCACCGCATTTTTTGAAAAAAGCTCCTCAAAACGGAGTTTCCGCTGGTTTACATCGCCATGCGTTCGGTTGTTTGGGACGGTGTGTGACAGACGTTCACTGGCAACCCAGTTGTTTGGCCAGATCGATCAGATTTTTCGCGGAATAGTCCACGGGGCCTGTGGCAACAGACTCACCGAGCCCTGGACCGTGTTCATCAGGTCGGGCTATGAATGCGGTTTTCAAGCCCGCGTGGGCAGCTGCTTTCAAATCGTCTGAATGCGCCGCGACCATCATGGTTTCGTGCGGTGCACAGCCCAGCGCTGCCGCCGAGGCTTGGTAAACCACAGCTTGTGGTTTGTAGTCTCGTGCAATTTCTGCACCGGTGATGGCATCCCAATGCCAGTGGTTGTGTCTGGCCAGGTGGACCATTAATTCAATATGCCCATTGGAGCAGGGCGCCAACATGAATGACTGACGCAACAACGATAAGCCCTGTTTCACTTCTGCCCATTGGTCTAAATGGTGCCAGCAGTGGTTGAGCGTTTCACGGGTGGAGGCATCGACATGTTGCCATCCGAGTTGTGTAAGAACAGTGTCTAAATTGTCTCGGTGAAGTTCATCGAGCTTGCAAAACCCGCGCTGGCCACTGCGAATTTTTTCCATGGCTGGCTGGTATTGCGCACGCCAGGCATCTGCAAATGCATCCCAATCGGTGGTCAAACCCAAAGGCGAGAGCAATGTTTTGGCGTCGTGTGCAATGCTGCTGCGCCAATCGACCAGGGTGCCGAAAACATCAAAAACCAAAGCACGAATAGTCATGGTGGTGTTATTTCAGAACGGCGGCGATGGCCTTGCAAACATGGCCAATATTTTGGTTGTTCAAAGCTGCTACACACATGCGCCCGGTGTCGGTTCCGTACACCCCAAATTCAGAGCGCAGTCGGACCATTTGCTCTTTGGTCAAACCCGAGTAGCTGAACATACCGATTTGGCGTGTGATGAAGCCCATTTCTTGCTGGATGCCAGCCTCTTTGAGGCCGTCCACCAGTTTTTGACGCATGGTTTTGATCCGCACCCGCATGTCAGCCAGCTCTTTTTCCCACAACTGGCGCAATTCGAGGTTTTGCAAAACAGCGGCGACCACTGCACCACCGTGGGTGGGTGGGTTGGAGTAGTTGGTGCGAATCACAATTTTGAGTTGTGACAACACCCTTGCAGCCTCGTCGGCGGATTCGCAAAGCACCGACAAAGCGCCGACGCGCTCGCCGTACAAGCTAAAGCTTTTGGAAAACGAAGTCGCCACCAGAAAATGGAGGCCAGCGTTGACGAATTTGTGGATGACCGCACCGTCTTCTGCGATGCCATGGCCAAAACCCTGATAGGCCATGTCGAGAAAAGCTGTCAATTGTTTTTCTTTCACCACGTGGACCACTTTGTCCCAATCTTCAGGGCTGATGTCATAGCCCGTTGGGTTGTGACAGCAGGCATGCAGCACCACCACCGTGCCGGGGGCGGCGGCATTCAGGCTGTCGAGCATGCCTTGCAGATTGACGCCTTTTGCAGCAGCGTCGTAGTACGCATAGCTTTCCACAGTGAAGCCAGCCGAGGTGAAAAGCGCTCGGTGGTTTTCCCAACTGGGGTCGCTGATCAACACCTTGGCAGACGGGTTGAGCTTCTTTAAAAAATCAGCACCGATCTTCAAGCCACCGGTACCACCCAAAGCTTGCACCGTTGCAACCCGACCTGCTTTGACCACAGTTGCATCAGCGCCAAACACCAGAGATTTGACAGCGGCGTCGTAGGCCGCAATGCCATCGATCGGCAGATAGCCACGCGCCGTGGGTTTGGCCATCATGGTGTGCTCTGCTTGTTGCACGCATTGCAACAGGGGTAACTTGCCTTGGTCATCGAAATAAACGCCCACTCCCAGATTGACTTTGATGGGGGATGGATCCGCCGCGAATTGTTCGTTCAAACCCAAAATAGGGTCACGGGGCGCCATTTCAACGGCAGAGAAAAGTGACATGGTGCGTCCTTGGAAGAAGGGGGAAAAGCAAGAATTGGGTAAAAACAGCGCAGACTGCGTTAGGCTTGGCGGTTTGCCAAGATTTTAACGGCTTGCATTTGCCAGCCAGTCAACCTACCGAGTGTGTGCATGAGCAGTCCCCTAACCACCATTGAAGCACCAGCCACAGCCAGCACCGAGCAGGGCGAATGGAAAACATATGCCGGGTCACCCTTTGAGTTGTTTCAGCCTTACCCGCCTGCCGGTGACCAACCGGTCGCCATTGGCCAATTGGTCGAAGGCATGCGGGACGGTGAAATGTTTCAAACCTTGCTGGGTGTGACGGGCTCAGGCAAAACATTCACGATGGCGAATGTGATTGCGCAAATGGGCCGCCCTGCCATCATTTATGCACCCAACAAAACATTGGCCGCGCAGCTCTACAGCGAGTTCAGAGAATTTTTTCCAAAAAATGCAGTGGAGTATTTCGTCAGTTACTACGACTATTACCAGCCCGAAGCTTATGTTCCGCAGCGCGATTTGTTCATTGAAAAAGACAGTGCCATCAATGAGCACATCGAGCAAATGCGTTTGTCTTGCACCAAAAGTTTGCTCGAGCGCCGTGATGTCATCATCGTAGCGACGGTCTCTGCGATTTACGGAATTGGCGAGCCTGAGAGTTATCACCAAATGGTGATGACATTGCGCGTGGGTGACAAGCCCGGGCAACGCGACATCATTGCGCAGCTGGTGCGCATGCAATACGAACGCAACGACATGGAGTTTTCACGCGGGCGTTTTCGGGTGAGAGGCGACACGATCGATGTGTTTCCTGCCGAGCACAGTGAGTTGGCGATTCGCATTGAATTGTTTGACGATGAAATTGAAAGCCTGCAATTGCTCGACCCGCTGACGGGACGTGTGATTCAAAAAATTCCTCGCTTCACGGTTTATCCGTCCAGCCATTACGTGACGCCCAGAGACAAGGTGCTGGCCGCCGTTGAAACCATCAAACAAGAGCTCGGCGATCGCTTGCAAGAATTGGTTGGCATGGGCAAATTGGTGGAGGCGCAGCGCCTTGAGCAGCGCACCCGTTTTGACCTGGAAATGCTCAGTGAAATTGGGCATTGCAAGGGCATTGAAAACTACACCCGCCATTTGTCAGGAGCCGCCCCCGGTGAGCCGCCCAGCACATTGACGGACTACTTGCCCAAAGACGCGATCATGTTTTTCGACGAAAGCCATGTGCTGATGGGACAGTTTTCAGGCATGTACAACGGCGACAGAGCGCGCAAAACCACTTTGGTGGAATATGGATTTCGTTTGCCGAGTGCGCTGGACAACCGGCCATTGAAATTAGAGGAATTTGAACGCCGCATGCGCCAGTTGGTGTTTGTTTCCGCCACACCTTCTGATTACGAAAAAAACCACTCGGGACAGGTGGTTGAGCAAGTGGTGCGCCCCACAGGGTTGGTCGATCCACAGGTTGAAGTGCGCCCGGCCACGCACCAAGTGGACGATGTGCTGCAAGAAATTCGCATTCGAACGCAAAAAAGCGAGCGGGTGCTAATCACCACATTGACCAAGCGCATGGCCGAGCAATTGACCGATTACTTGGGCGACAACGGTGTGAAAGTGCGTTATTTGCACAGCGATATCGACACGGTTGAGCGGGTTGAAATATTGCGCGACTTGCGACTTGGTGTGTTCGATGTGCTGGTCGGTATCAATTTGTTGCGAGAAGGTTTGGACTTACCCGAAGTGTCTTTGGTGGCTATTTTGGACGCCGACAAGGAGGGTTTCTTGCGTTCCGAGCGCAGCCTGATTCAAACTATTGGCAGGGCGGCCCGCAACTTAGAAGGGCGAGCCATTCTTTATGCGGATCGCATGACTGATTCGATGCAACGGGCCATCGGCGAGACCGAGCGTCGTCGTAACAAGCAGATTGCTTTCAATTTGGCCAATGGCATCACCCCTCGTGGCGTGGTCAAGGGCATTCGCGACCTGATCGATGGCGTGTACAGTGATAAATCTGACAAAGAATCGATGCGCCTTGAGATCGAGCAGGCCAAACTGCAAGACATGAGCGAAAAAGATGTGGCCAAAGAAATCAAGCGCTTAGAAAAACAAATGATGGAACACGCCCGCAACTTAGAGTTCGAGCAGGCGGCCGCCACCCGGGACCAATTGGGCCGCTTACGCGCCTTGACCTTTGGCGCGATGTCCCAAGATAGGGCTTAGTGCCAGACTACGTGGGGCTATTACCCGACTAATTTGTTTGGCTTTGTGTTATAGTTGACTAATCCAGTCGACAAAGCAGCTTCAAGGAGTTTTTATGCGTCTCACCACCAAAGGCCGTTTCGCTGTCACCGCCATGATCGATCTGGCTTTGCGCCAGAACAACGGGCCAGTCACCTTGGCTGCCATCAGCCAGCGTCAGCAAATCTCTCTTTCCTACCTCGAGCAATTGTTCGGCAAATTGCGCCGTCACAATTTGGTCGAGTCCACCCGTGGACCAGGGGGCGGGTATACCCTGGGACGCAAGGCTGCTGACATTTCCGTCGCAGACATCATTTTGTCGGTGGACGAACCCATCGATGCCACCCACTGCGCCGGCAAAGAAAACTGCATGGGCGAAACAGGCCGGTGCATGACCCACGAGCTGTGGACATCGCTCAACCAACGCATGATTGACTTTTTGAACTCGGTCAATTTGCAAAAGCTGGTCGACGACCAATTGGCTAAAGGTTTGTTGATCGAAGACAAACCCTCTGTCAAGCGCGCCATCACCTCCGCCCCTGTGGTCAAACCTATCCGTGTGAATGCGCCGAATTCCGTGTTTGCCTTGGGTAACGTATTCGGAAAAGGCTGATCCACCATGGACATGACGCCTCATTTTCCGATTTACCTAGATTACGCGTCCACCAATCCTTGTGACGACCGCGTGGTTGACGCCATGATTCCTTGGCTGCGTGAGCATTACGGCAACCCGGCCTCACGCAGTCATGCTTGGGGTTGGGAGGCAGAAGAGGCTGTTGAGAAAGCCCGTGTGCATGTGGCTGACTTGATTGGCGCCGATCCCCGTGAAATCGTTTGGACTTCCGGGGCTACCGAGTCCAACAATCTGGCCATCAAAGGTGCAGCGCAGTTTTACAAATCCAAAGGCAAGCATCTGATCACCGTGAAGACGGAACACAAAGCTGTGCTCGACACCATGCGTGAACTCGAACGCCAAGGATTTGAAGTCACTTACATGGATGTGCAAGAAGACGGCTTGCTTGACCTCAACAAGTTGAAAGATGCCATTCGCCCTGACACCTCGCTGATCAGTGTGATGCATGTCAACAATGAAATCGGCGTGATCCAAGACATCGTCACGATTGGCAACATGTGCCGTGAAAAAGGCATTATTTTTCATGTAGATGCTGCGCAATCCACCGGCAAGGTAGAGATCAATATGGAGCAACTTCCTGTTGATTTGATGAGCCTGGCTTCACACAAAACTTACGGCCCCAAAGGCATCGGCGCGTTGTATGTGCGTCGCAAACCTCGCGTACGTCTGGAAGCACAAATGCATGGCGGTGGTCATGAGCGCGGTATGCGCAGCGGCACTTTGCCCACGCACCAATGTGTCGGCATGGGCGAGGCGTTTCGCATAGCCAAGCTGGAAATGGCGCAAGACATCGCCAAAGCCAAACATTTGTCGCAACGCTTACTCAACGGTTTGAAAGACATTGAGCAAGTGTTCATCAATGGTCACCTCACGCAACGCGTTCCCCACAACCTGAACATCAGCTTCAACTATGTTGAAGGCGAATCATTGATCATGGGAATCAAAGGCTTGGCGGTTTCTTCGGGCTCTGCTTGTACATCGGCCAGCTTGGAGCCCAGCTATGTGCTGCGCGCTTTGGGCCGCAGCGATGAACTGGCACACAGCAGTTTGCGCATGACCGTTGGTCGCTTCTCGACCGAAGAGGAAATCGACTACGCCATTTCCACCATTCGACTGAACGTCAGCAAATTGCGCGACCTCAGCCCGTTGTGGGACATGTACAAAGAAGGCATAGACATCAGCACCATCCAATGGGCTGCTCACTGAGCACGTGGACACAAATGAACCACGACTTTGACCACCGTACCTGCCAAGACACTCTCTTTGTCAAGGCTGTGTACTTGGGCAAGGTTTTGGGGTTGGCATAGCAGTAGACAATCGAGGACAGACATGGCTTATTCAGAAAAAGTAATTGACCATTACGAAAATCCCCGCAACGTAGGCTCCTTTGAAAAAGGTGACGACTCCGTGGGAACCGGCATGGTGGGTGCGCCCGCTTGCGGTGACGTGATGAAATTGCAAATCAAAGTCAATCCGGCCACGGGCATCATCGAAGATGCCCGATTCAAAACCTATGGTTGCGGCTCTGCGATTGCTTCTTCATCGCTGGTGACTGAATGGGTCAAAGGCAAAACACTTGACCAAGCCGCCGCTCTGAAGAACAGCGAAATCGCACAAGAATTGGCTTTGCCTCCTGTGAAAATCCATTGCTCCATCTTGGCAGAAGACGCCATCAAAGCAGCTGTGGACGATTACAAAAAGAAGCACGCACACTGATATGGCTGTCTCCATGACCGAAGCCGCAGCGCGGCATGTCAACCGGTACCTCAACAAACGGGGTAAAGGGGTAGGCGTGCGATTGGGCGTCAAAACAACCGGTTGCTCCGGACTGGCTTATAAGCTCGAGTATGTGGACGAGCTGGCGCCTGAAGATGTGATTTTCGAGGCCCACGGCCTGAAAATTCTGATCGATCCCAAAAGCCTTGCATATCTGGACGGCACCGAGCTCGACTTTGTGCGAGAAGGTCTCAACGAAGGCTTCAAGTTCAACAATCCCAACGAACGCGACCGTTGCGGCTGTGGTGAATCTTTCCGAGTTTGATGGTGAGCGGCGGTATAGGCAACGGTGCATTGTCACTGTCCATCAACGACTTTGCGTTGTTTGGCCTGCCTCAGCAATTTGATATCGACAGCGCAGCGCTAGACCATACATGGAAACAGCTGCAAAAGCAGGTGCACCCCGATCAATTTTCTGCGCAGGGTGCTGCTGATAAACGCTTGGCCATGCAATGGTCTGTGCGTGTGAATGAAGCCTATCAGCGTCTCAAGCATCCGGTTAAGCGGGCAGCTTATTTGTGTGAATTACACGGTGTGCCTGTGAACGCCGAGCACAACACCAGCATGCCGTCAGAGTTTTTGATTCAACAAATGCAATGGCGCGAAGAACTCGAAGAAAGCATGGAAGCTCGGCAAATTGAGCAGCTTCAGCATCAAGTGCGGCAAGAGAAAAATCTTCTTTTGCAACAATGTGCGCAAGCGATTGACCAAGCATCGAACCATTCCTTGGCATCGCAAAAAGTGCGAGCCTTGATGTTCATCGAACGTTTTGAGCATGACCTGGACAACCGGCTTGCGCACTTAGACAACATTTCATAACAAGAATTTCCGTTCATGGCTTTGCTGCAAATTTCAGAACCGGGACAAGCGCCCGATCCACACGCCCGACGCATTGCGGTTGGTATCGATTTGGGTACCACGCATTCATTGGTGGCGAGTGTGCGAAATGGTGTGGCGGAATGCTTGCCCGATGCGCAAGGCCGGGTCATATTGCCATCGGTGGTTCGTTATTTGGGTGCTGGAAAACGCATGATCGGTCATGACGCGTTGGCTGCTCAGTCACAAGACCCGCGCAACACTATTGTGTCGGTCAAGCGTTTCATGGGTCGCTCTGTGTCTGACATTGCCCACCCAGAAAATTATCCATATACCTTTGTCGACCAACCCGGCATGTTGCAGCTGAAAACATGCGAAGGCGATATGTCGCCTGTTCAGGTCAGTGCTGAAATTTTGGCCACGCTCAGACAACGCGCCGAAGACACGTTTGATGACGATATTCATGGCGCAGTGATCACTGTCCCGGCCTATTTTGATGATGCTCAGCGACAAGCCACCAAAGATGCTGCGCAATTGGCGGGCTTGAATGTGTTGCGCCTCATCAATGAGCCGACCGCAGCAGCCATTGCCTACGGGCTAGATAACGCAAGTGAAGGCGTTTTTGCAGTGTATGACCTGGGCGGAGGAACGTTTGACATATCCATACTGCGCTTGAGCAAAGGTGTGTTTGAAGTGATTGCCACAGGCGGCGATTCCGCTTTGGGCGGCGACGACTATGACCGCGCGTTGGCCGGCATGGTGCTGCAAGCCACAGGCCGCTCATGGGGAACCGACGAAGACAAATCCCGATTATTGGCGCAAGCACGCGCTTGCAAACAAGCACTGTCAGACGAACATTCACATCTGTTCGAGGTTATGTTGAGTGATGGTTTGCTATCACGCATGGTCAGTCGCCAGGAATTTGAAGAAGCTGTTTCACACCTCACGAAAAAAACTTTGCAAGCTGTCAAGAAAGCCTTGCGTGATGCCGGTTTACAGCCTGCAGATATCCAGGGTGTAGTGATGGTCGGTGGTTCTACCCGCATGCCACATGTTCAGGCAGCCGTTGGTGAACTGTTGCAGTGCCAGCCCTTGAACAATTTGAACCCGGATGAAGTGGTGGCCTTGGGAGCTGCCATACAAGCCAACCAATTGAGTGGCAATAACCCTGACGGTGAATTGCTCTTGCTTGATGTGATTCCTTTGTCGTTGGGCATTGAAACCATGGGTGGATTGGTCGAACGCATCGTGCCGCGCAATCAAACGATTCCCACAGCCATGGCGCAAGATTTCACCACTTACCAAGATGGGCAAACCGCCTTGGCATTGCATGTGGTGCAGGGTGAGCGAGATTTGGTGACTGACTGTCGCAGCCTTGCACGGTTTGAATTGCGAGGTATTCCTCCGATGGCTGCTGGTGCTGCCCGGATTCGCGTGACTTTCACTGTTGATGCAGATGGTCTGCTCAGTGTGGACGCGATTGAAACCCACAGCGGTGTGCAGGCGCATATCGATGTCAAGCCGAGTTACGGTTTGTCAGATGACCAAATCGCAGCCATGTTGCAAGACAGTTTTCACACGGCCGAGTACGACAAAAATGCCCGAGCGTTGGCCGAGGCCAGGCTGGAGGCAGATCGCATGTGGTTGGCCACGCAAAGCGCGTTGAATGCCGATGAGTCATTGCTGACTGCAGAGCAAGCTGCAGAGATACGGCGCTTGATGGCAGAAGTGTTGACAGCCAAACCATTGGATACACCTTCTTTGATTGAAGCGGCCACGCAAGCGCTGGCCAAAGGGACAGAGGCTTTTGCAGCTGCGCGAATGAACGACGGTATTCGCAAAGCCTTGTCCGGCAAACATATTGGAGCCATGTGATGACCACCCTCAAAATACTGCCGCATGTTGAGCTGTGCCCACAAGGTGCAGTGATTCAAACCTTGCCTGGCAACAGCATTTGTGAAGCATTGCTAGACCACGGCATACAAATTGAACATGCTTGCGACATGAGTTGCGCTTGCACGACTTGCCATGTGATTGTTCGCGAAGGCTTTGCCAGTCTGAACGAGGCGCAAGAAGAGGAAGAAGATTTGCTCGACAAAGCATGGGGCCTAGAACCCCATTCTCGACTGGGTTGTCAAGCCTTGGTGGCCAAGCAGGATTTGGTGATCGAAATCCCACGCTACACCATCAACCACGCCAAAGAAAACCACTGATACCATGCGCCAAATTGTGTTGGACACTGAAACCACTGGCTTGTCACCCGAGGCCGGTGACCGAATCATTGAAATCGGTTGTGTCGAATTGCTGCACCGAAAATTGACAGGCAACACATTTCATTGTTACCTCAATCCGCAGCGCGATATCCATGAAGATGCCATCAAAGTACACGGCATCAGCAATGAATTTTTGCAAGACAAACCACTTTTTGAACACATTGCCCAAGAGTTTCTGGCCTTTGTCAAAGATGCAGAAATCATCATCCACAACGCGCCATTTGATGTCGGTTTTTTGAATGCTGAGTTGACGCGCATAGATCAGTCAGCATTCAAACAGCATGTGAAAAATGTGCTGGATACCCTGGCAATGGCCAAAGAGTTGTACCCCGGCAAACGCAATTCATTGGATGCTTTGTGCGAAAGATTGGGCGTCAGCAATGCAGCACGTAAATTTCATGGTGGCTTGTTGGATGCAGAATTATTGGCTGACGTGTATATCCATTTGACCCGTGGCCAAGATGCGCTGTTGATAGATGGAGATGGAGCCAGCCACGATGGTTCAAGCCCTGTGCGCATGGATTACAGCGCATTCAAACTGCCCGTGATTCGCGCAACTGCTGAAGAAATGGCAGAACACGAGAAATTGCTGGATGAGATTGACAAAGCCAGTGGCGGCAAAACGCTTTGGCGTCAGACATCCTCTGCTTAAGTTTTCAGAAGCTGAGATTTGGCGTCTATTTCCAAAGAAACCGTCCGCATTTGTGTCAAAATATCTG
>Ga0192647_100257_pt1 | contig 36299 bp, 24 predicted proteins | sample LauGreFa1BDMLBSN_2_FD_133046 | JGI IMG/M metagenome (GOLD analysis project Ga0192647, IMG submission 133046) | Freshwater lake microbial communities from Lake Michigan, USA - Fa13.BD.MLB.SN - reassembly | ecosystem: Environmental > Aquatic > Freshwater > Lake | place: Lake Michigan, USA... | reverse complement strand
AATAAAAAGTAATTATAAACTTCACTTTGAGATTGTTCGGATAAGGCTTGCCAATCTTGTTGTTTAATTTCGTAACCCATTTGAATACCACCAATAGTTCATATTAATTTAGTTGCATTTTTACATCATCCTAGCTGTTTTGTACTCAGTCCATTTTCAATCGTGCAATAAACGACGAATTGGTGTATATAACGACGCAATACCAAATAAATTAAATCTTTTTTGATTGCGTGTTATTTGAAACTTCCAATATGAAAGATGGTGTGCTATTACGGTAGTGAGGGTTGGCTAATGCAAGTATCCAAAAGTCCAAGCTCTTACTCCATTTCCGATCATGCAGCAAACGACGTATTTGAACCAGTAAACGACGCAATACCAGTTATCTATAGCAATTACAAAAGTCTAGTATATAAAATTATAATTATGATATTATTCAATAACCTTGTTATTTTGTAAAAAATTAAGTTGTTAATATTTCTTTAAAAGTCCATTCCGTTGTTTAATGCATTAAGGATAAACATGAAACGAAGAGATTTTCTTAAATTATCGCTACAAGTTATATTGATGAGTAGCATTGCTCGTGCATCACAAGCAGCAAGTACGCTTATACCTTCAAATGCAGATGTCATAATAATCGGAGCTGGAATTTCGGGAATCGCAGCAGCGAGAGCTTTAAAAGCCAAAGGATATAATGTGCTCATTTTAGAAGCACGAAATCGGGTTGGAGGTCGTATTTGGACTGATAATTCTTTAGGTACGCCTTTGGATTTAGGGGCATCTTGGATACATGGTATAAACAATAATCCAATTAAACAGTTAGCTGATCAGTTTGCTTTAAAAACACTGCCAACTAATTATGAAGCGCGACAAATTTTTGATGTCAACGGTACACCTTTATCAGACAACACTGACACGACATTATCAGACCGATACGAAACGATATATGAACGCGTTATAGCAATTCAAGAGCAAATGCTCGATGATGATTTAAATGATATTTCTTGGCAAAATGCGTTAACACAAGAACTGTCAAAGGAAAACTTTAGTTCAACAGAATTACAAGAATTATATTTTTCATTGAATACGGAACTTGAGCACGAATATGGAGCCGACTTAAATGAGCTTTCGTTGTTTAATTTTGATGAAGGAAGTGCCTTTAAAGGCGTTGATCATCTGTTTTCTGGTGGATACGGACAACTTATTGATAAATTAATAATTGATGGCAAACTGACTTTAAATATCCGTTTGAATCAAGTAGTTAAATCCATTGATTATACTCAAAGTAAAGGCGTTAAAGTCACCACAGATAAAAATGTTTTCAGTGCCCTTGCTGTCCTTGTGACATTGCCTTTAGGCGTATTAAAAGCTAATACAGTTAAGTTTATCCCTGCTTTACCTCAAACTAAGCAAAATTCTATAAAAAAACTCGGTTTTGGAACGCTAAACAAAACCTATTTTCAATTTCCTAATTGTTTTTGGACTGAAGATGATGACAACGAATTATTCAATTTTATTTCAAGTACCAAAGGGCATTGGTCAGAATGGTTAAATATTCATCATTATAACCAACAGTCTGTTTTACTAGGATTTAATGCAGGGAAATATGGTAAAGATATAGAAAGTTTGTCAGATCAAGCCTTGATTTCTGATGGCATGCAGACTCTACAGAAAATCTACGGCAAAACGATTCCATCCCCTAAAGGTTATCTCATTACACGTTGGAATGCTGATCCTTATGCAAAAGGCTCTTATTCTTTTATTGGAGTCGGCGCAAGTATTAAAGATTATGACGAGTTAGCTAAACCTGTTAACAATAGAGTGTTTTTTGCAGGTGAAGCTACATCCTCTGACTATGCAGCTACCGTCCATGGCGCATTTTTATCTGGGGAGAGAGAAGCAAAAAAAATCATGTCAGCAGTACCTTTATTAAAAAGCGCTCCTAAAAAAGTAAAATTTTATTCTAAATAAAAATAAAAAAAATGACTAGAAGGGTATTCTCATGGCAAACGCAGCAAATACTAAACTGATTAATGCGATCAGTTCATCATCTATTAAAAACCAGCTGAATCAGTATTTAGCAGTTGATAGTAAGCTAACATTTATTGAAACAAAACAACTTTTAACTAATATGGCACAAGGTGGCATGACCGTTACTGAGTTAAAAGATTTGAATACGATGTGGTCTTATCGCGGTACTTTGTTTGCAGATGACTATACGAATGATATTACTGGCTATTTCATTAACGGATGTAATTCAAATGCATTTTGGTGGGGTGGAGTGGGTCAGAGTGGCAAATCTAAATTAGGAAACTTAAGTGCGTCCATGCCCCAAGGCAACCTAGAAAATTTGGTTAATAAATGGTTTGCAGGGGATGATGTTCCCATGGCTTTAGTTAGTGGAGATACTGCTGCGGGAATTTCTGGAGATTTTAAGTATGACTATGCCATAATTTCAGGGAGTTTATTTCAAAATGGTCCAAGTGCTTTGGATGTAAATCAAGGTCAAGTAGGTGATTGCTATTTTCTATCTGCTTTAGGTGCCGTAGCTAACGCTAATCCCTCGCTAATCACTAATGATTTTATTTGTGATAACGGAGATGGGACATATGGTGTGCGCTTTTTTAATGTTAATGGTGAAAAATATTACGTGACTGTGGATCGCAATCTTGCAGTTGATCAATATAAAAGTCCTATACTAGCCTATCCGTTAAATGGTGAACTTTGGGTTGCATTAGCTGAAAAAGCGTATGCTCAAATGAATTCGCAAGTGAATGTATTGAATAGAGCGACATCTGACAACTGTTATAAAGATATTGAAGGAGGATGGGCAGATCCACTTCAACAAATCACAGGATTAAATTTTAAATACTACCAGTATGAAGCTGGAGAAGTTTATAGCGATAGTACAATTGCTACAGCTCCCGATCCTAATACTTACAAAGCTGAAATCATTTCCCTTCTCAAAAAAGGTTCTGCAGGATGGTTAAGTAGTTTTGCGGAACTTTCAGATCCGCAGGGGCATACGGAATTAGTTAATGGTCACGCTTATATGTTGCTTGGATATGATGAAACAACAGATACTTTTAAAATTAGAAATCCATGGGGAGATCGTGGAGATGTTAATCAGACAATACAAGATTATAATTATTTACCAGAGTTTAATGTGCCAATAGAAACAATTTGGGGGGATAATTTTCGTATTGCATTAACAGATTCATCACTGAATAACCCTAATATAAACTATTCAGCAATATCTACTTCTGGGATAGCTAAAGCAACTGCTATACTTGAAGGTGAGTCTGTCGATATTTACATATCACGTGATCAAAACGATACCAGTTCCATTATCTACTATAGTATAAAACCTAATTCAAGTAAAGGTGCACTAGATCAACCTATTGTTACAAAAATGGCTATTAATTTTCCAGCTGGATCTTCCAGTATGCATGTCAATATACCTGTTTTTACTGATTCATTAAAAGAAGGCACAGAATCGTTCACTGTTGAATTTTATAAATTGATGGATGATATTATCCCTTTTACAAATTCCACTATTTTCGTGAAGGATGGCGTAGTAGATAAAAGTATTTATGTTCTAACGAACATTGATAGTGAAGCAGTACTTGAAGGTCAATCGTTCCCACTAATAATTGAGAGAAGTGATACGAGCACTACGTCTACTGTTTATCTTGATACAGTCGATCAAACAGCTATTGGAGCAGATGTAGGTGAAGAAGGTTACTTAAATAAAGATGGAGATTATCTTAGCCTACACAAACTTGCTGTAGATTTTAAAGTAGGTCAAAAAATAGCTATCGTTGATATTAATACGATCCCAGATTCCACAAAAGAAGATACAAAATCACTAGGCGTCAATTTATACAAGTATCAAAATGACTCACTTCCAAGTGCGAGTGGCACACTCAAAATCACCAATAACTCTTCAGAATTAGCACATAATTATAAGTATACTATGTTTTCGGATGCATCCTCTGAAGAATTAGCAAAAGCTGAAGGGGATATAATAACCTTTACAGTAAGCCGTGATGCTATAGGTTCTGAATCCACAATATATCTTTCAGACGAAGATAGTGCAACAACTCATGGATTAGATTATTTGTTTAATCTTAAAGAATTAAAATTTGCTGTAGATCAAGATACCTTAACATTTAGTGTGGAAACATTAGCTGATAACCACTATGAAACGAACGAAATCATCAATATTGGACTTCGTGTTGATCCCACAAATATGAAACCCGATATTATTGCGGGAGGTTATATTAAAAGTGTATCAGAAAAACAATATAAATATGAGATTAGCTCTTCAGCATCAACAAAGGAAAGTGCAGTTGAAGAGGGTAACGAAGTGATTTTTACGATTATGCGAAATGGTTCGGGTTCAGAGTCGACAATATATCTAGATACATTTGATGGAATGGCAATCTCTGAAACTAATAAGGGGTCAAATGATTATGAGCATATCAATAAACAAGCATTGACTTTTTTACCTGATGAAACCTCCAAAACCATAACTGTAAAAACATATACGACTCCAAATATGGAAGGTATAGAAGATTTCAATTTAGGAATTTATAAATTTTATAGAGATGCCAGTTTTACTAGTTATGCAACGGCTTATGTGCATGATACAACCCCAAATAATTATGATTATAGTCTCGACAAAGCGAACTATGATGTTATAGAAGGAGATCAGTTGTCTGTCACAATTACCCGAAGTTCAGTCGGTACTTCATCGAGTGTTTTTTTATGGACAGACACAGGATCAGCTAATGAGGAAGATTTTGAAGCATGTAACGGTTTACAAATTGATTTTGAAGCCAATGAAACTTCAAAAACTGTTGTAATTAATTTATCGGATGATGGACTCACTGATGAATTAATTTATGAAAATTTTGGGTTATACCTGTACAAGTATTCTGACGATAAAGAAGATAATTACATAGCGAATGGCGATGTATATATTTTAAGTAATTCAGTACATGAAATTAATGGTACGGATGAAAATGACACGCTAGTTGGTATGGATATGCAGGACGAAATTTATGGTTTAGCGGGAAACGACAAACTTGTTGGAGGTGCTGGCCAAGATATTCTCACCGGAGGTGAAGGTAACGATATTTTCATATTTACATCAGTGGATGATAGCTTGCCAGCTTTGGCAGATATCATTGAAGACTTCAGCAAAGGTGATAAAATAGATTTGAGTGCTATTGATGCAAATATTGCCACATCAAAAGATGATGCATTCTCTAAACCTATAATGGGCGTCCAGTTTTCAGGTAAATTTATGAAGCCTGGTCAATTGTTTTTTGATACTACTGATGGAATACTTTATGGTAACGTTGACGTAGATGGCGGAGCAGATTTTGCTATTGAACTTTCAGGAATAACTAAGTTAATAGCGAGTAGTTTAATGCTGTAAATTATTTAGCATTAAAAGCCAACCCTAATATTTAGGTTGCACATTAAAAAATACGTTGAAATTAAGGTGAAGTTATGAAAAAAATTTTAGTGCTAGCAACCTTTTTATTCTTATCAATAATTAGTTTTGTCACTTTTGCAGAAATAAATAATAGTAACGTTTTAGTTACCTCAGTAAAATTCACAGCCACATTAACTGCTTCATTAATAACGGGTAATAAAGTTAAGATTGATTATGGCAAGGGCTTAATGGCTATGACATGCGTTGATAAAACATGTACTTTATCATCAAAATCATTGCCCAGCAGTTTGGTTCCCATTGTATATAAGATAGGTATTTATAATACACATAATGTACTGCAAAGTAATTTGCAAACAGGGACTTATGCACTTTTTGAAAATGTAAAAACCACATTAGATACTTTTACCAGATCACCTGTTTCGAGTATTAAAGTTGATGGCACTGCCTTTAAATTTAAGACAATTTTAAGTGCCCCATTAACAAAAGGTTACAAAGTTAAAATAGATTATGGTAATGGTCTTGCAGTCATGACTTGTTCAGCTAAAATATGTGTTTTATCTGCCAATATCGCATTAACAAAATCGATATCACATACATATAAAGTGGGTATCTATAATGCTCAAAACCAATTGCAAGGTAAAATATTTACTAATAGTCATGTTTTTAGTGGCGTAGCTCTCCCTTCTTCAAATACGGCTTTTAATAAAAATGCAACAGTAGTAATTAGGGTGGTTGGGACGAATCCTCAATGGGGGCAGGAACTTGAACCCGCATGGGCGGGAGCAAGTCCGGTTAAGACTGCTGAAGGTTATCAACTATACGATCTTGAAATTGGTAGATACAGTCCACCTAAAGAAGTTGCAAAATTATTCAAATCGGATGGTAGTGGCGGAGAGGTACCTAGCCCAATTCCTGCCTATGTAACTTTATATAAATTTCCCAATGGCTCAGTTGATAAAACAGTATCAACCGTTCGTTCAATCCCCGTTCAATCCATAGACAATAGCAGTCAAACTGCACAAGCATTAAAAAATTTGATTAGTTTAGTATTGGATAAAGAAAATCCAACCCGAATTGTGATTGCTTATTCTGGACATGGGTCACCTTGGACGATGTTTGAAGGGGATATCACGTTAGATGAAGGTGCCGCATTATTTGATTCGATTCGTTTAAAAAAACCGGGAATTCCATTGATCTTAGATTTTTCCACGAATTGTGACGTTGGATATTTTGATTTCGCAGTCCACTATTTTAATCATGCTGATTATTTATTGGCTTCAGATAAGTTAGTGGGTGGATTTAGTTATAATATTTCATCGTGGTATGCGGGGTCGCCAGAAGAAATTGCTTATAATGCTGCAAATCATGATTACAGTTATGATAAATTTTTTAAGGTAAGTAATTCTCTTGATCAGGCTTTCGATGAAATCATCACTGCTCGGCAAAATCACTGGCTTTTAGGGTCAAATTCAATTAAAGATAATGTGATAGAGCAATCTTTATCAATTTATAAATTTAGCGAATTTGAAAATTTGATGCTTGCATTGAAGAGCAACGGACTCAATCCAGTACTCGATTTGCCAAGAAATTCAAATGATCTCGCTACGTATGTATACGAAACAAAGAATACATCATTAGTTGGGAAACTAGAAAAATTTAGAATCCGTTATGCTTCAGATCGTAATCTGGTGACTTGGCAAGATGATAGTCAAGGTTTCTCAGTTTATGACACTACAGATCTGCAAACTTATTTGAACAAAATTTAAGCCTGTCATATAAAAAAATAATAAGGTACTAAAATGAATAAGAAATATTTAAAATCAGTATTATTAGTTTTGTTACTTGTCGACATAAACCAAATTACGAATGCAGCTCCGATTGTTTTAGATTTAAATGCTATTTCAACGAAGTATAAGCTAAAAAATGATATTCCTCTACGCATCCAGTGGGATGCTAATAGTGGATACTGTGGTGAAGTTTCAATGATTAGTGCAGGACTTTATTATGGACAATATCTTTCACAATATGATGCTCGAGCCATTGCATCGCCAGGAGTGCCACAAAATTTAAGTAAATCTCAACTTTTAGTCGGTGTAAATGATGATGTGGCTGCAAAAGGATTACGGCTTAAGTACGAACGTAAATCAAGTGCATCAAGTAGTAGCTTTTATGCATGGGTTAAATATCATATTGCACTAGGTCATCCTGTAGTGACAGGTGTTCTTCTTAATCAAAATTTAGATAATGAAAACGATTTAGATTTAGGCAGTGATGAATATGATCATATTGTTCCTGTCATAGGTTTTGGTTCAAATCGTCCATTTGTGAATAGTTATTACCCTGATGATGTGATTATTTTTAGTGATAATGGATTGGATAATCCTTATTATTCACTTGAAATTCAGAAGTTTTTAGCTAACAGGCAGGAGGCTAATAATCCAGATGGAAGTGCATATTATTTGCCTAAAGATCCCATTATTAAATATGGTATTGCTATAACCGGTGTCATGGATAATAAAAATGAAACATTACCTGTAAGAGTGACAACTTCAAAAAATATAGAATTTCCAGAAATGATCGATAATGATACAAAACGACCTTCGCCAAGCACTTTTGATTTAACAGTAACTGTATCTAAATTAGTTCCAAATATTAGTTATAATTTATATCTGTACTCAAAAGAAACTGACGTACCAGTTGATAGTTTTAACGTAAATTCAAAGAAAATAGGTGTGCTTCCGTGGCAGGTAATAAAAATAACTTCGGGAAATACATGGTCAAAAACGTTTAATGTGAAATCTGATAGTAAAGTTTTTTTCCGAGCAGTAAAAGCTACAGATTTGATGGTCTCAAAAAAATTGCCAAGCAAAGCCAAATGAAAATCTGACAGTAATTTTATTCAAGCAGTAAAAGCCTGATTTATTGATTTTTAAAGGCTTGTTAAAGATATAAGTGCATGGTGTAAAGTCCTAATGACTGAATTTTTAGTTTTATAATTTATACAATGTTGTAATTGAGATATAAAAATTTTTTAGTTGTATGGTGGAAGTTTTATTAATTTAAATTCGGAGAAAAAAATGGCTATTCAAGATGAGATTCCAAAATCGAGATTAACGTTACGTTACAGAACAGAAATTAATGGTCAACCAGAAGATATGTCATTACCTCTGCGACTTTTAATTACAGGTGATTTTTCACAAGGTTCTTCAAGCGATAGATCGGTTGATTTGGATGAACGTAATTTGCGCAATTTGGACGGGACAAATACAGATTCCGTGATGAAAGATATGGGAATAAGTCTCAATTTTTCAGTTGAAAATACAATAGATCCAGATCGTGAAGAAGATTTACCGATATCTCTTTCAATTGACTCAATTAAATCTTTTTCACCAGATAAAGTTGCAGAGCAAGTTCCTAAATTAAAAGGATTACTCACTTTGAAGACGTTGATAAGTGAAATGCAAACAAACGTCGATAATCGAAAAGAATTGCGTAAATTATTAGATGAGCTTATGAGTAATCCAGAAAACTTAGAAAAAGTCTTTGCTGACTTAAAAGGGTTCGAAAGTTTTAAATTACCTAACTGATTATTTATCACTCAATTCACTTACAATGATAATTTAGGAGACATAACATGTCTGAAGAAGATACAACACCTACAACTGCTACTGTAGCAGAAGCGGTCACACCAACTAATACTTCAAATGAGGTTATTACAACACCTGGGAGTTCTACCGGGGATGGAATGTATTTAAAACGATTTTTGTCCAGTATGAGGCTTAATTCTGATATTTCTGATCCTGTGCCTATGTTATCTAATAATTTGGAAACCGTGGTTGAGGATATTAGTGAGGAAGATAGGTTTATATCTGGTATAGCAGCAGTGTTGATGAATATTGATGCTACAGCTGGTAGGTTTGATAAGGGCGCTGTGCAAAAATTGATTGCTCACATTGATGAACTAGTTAATACCCAGTTAAATCAAATCATACATAATGAATCATTTAAAAAAATGGAAGCGGATTGGAGTGCTTTAAATGATTTAGTGAGAACGACTAATTTTAAAGCAGATGTCATGATTGATATACTGGACGTTGGTAAGGATGAGCTGTATGAAGATTTTGATAATAATGCAGTAGATATAACAGGCAGCGCACTATTTAAAAAGGTTTACACTGCGGAGTATGATCAATATGGCGGTAAGCCCTATGGTAGTATTATTGGATTATATGAATTTGAACATACACCCCGTGACGAATCGTGGTTAAGGATTATGGGTAAGATTGCAGCTGCCAGTCATGCACCATTTATTGGCGCTGTTTCTCCTAAGTTTTTTGGATGTAGAACTATTGAGGAATTTGCCGACATTAAAGATGTTGAAGGTATGATGAATCATCCTCGCTATGGATCATGGAATGCATTGAGAGAATCGGAAGTGGCTGCCTATATTGGATTGACTTTACCTCGTTATATTTTACGTCAGCCTTATGATCCAGATACTAATCCCTGCAGCGGTGGAAGTTTTTATTTTAAAGAAGAAGTGGACGGCAATAATGATTCCAGTTATCTTTGGGGGAATTCATCTATTTTGTTTGCACAAAATATGATTAAATCTTTCGCAACTTCTGGTTGGTGCCAATATTTACGGGGTCCTAAAGGAGGTGGTTTAGTCAGTGGTTTGCCCGTACACATGTTTAATATTCGTGGCGAAGAAGAAATGAAAATTCCTGTGGAAATGGTTATTCCTGATTATCGAGAGCTTGATTTTGCGAACGCAGGTTTTATGCCGCTTATTTATCGTAAAGGAACAGCAGATGCTTGTTTTTTTAGCTGTCAATCATTAAAAAAACCCAAAAAATTTAAAGACCCTAAAGACTCAGAGAATTCGCAATTAGTCACTAATCTTTCTTATACATTATCAATAACACGCATTGCTCATTATGTGAAATGTATCATGCGTGACAATATCGGTAGTAGTGCAAATGATGAGTATATCGGCACAACTTTGAATAATTGGATGTTTCAATACGTCACTACGATAGTGAATCCAGATGACCTGACGTTGAGATACTACCCATTTAAAGCGGCAACTGTAGAGGTTGTTCCTAGACCTGGAATGATTGGTTGGTATGATTGCGCCATTTCAGTGCTTCCTCATATACAATTTGAGGGTATGGACGTTGAATTGCGTCTAGATGCACGTTTATAATTGAATTTAATAAACCTAAGAGAGAATAATAATGGCTTCTTCAGATTACCGTTGCAGTATAAGACAAGGTTACAATTTTGAAAGAGATCAGCAAGTAGCAGTAGGGCATTTAGTTAAAATGAAAATTGGTACTAAGGAATTAGCTCAAGATACAACGCTGACAGGACCAGATACCTTAAAAAATGACGTTAAGGTTGTAGGTGTCATGTCGGGTATGAGTTGGAAAGGGGGGTATGCAGATCCTTTGTATATTAATTGCAATATCAGTACTACAAATCAATCAAATGTGCTTGTTCTAAAGCATACAACTTTGGTGGAAACAGAAGTTGAGTTTAATTTTAATATTTTTACGTTTGATCCAATTAAAAAGAAATATTATAAATGTTTTCATGACAATGGTACGGCTATGAAAGGTCTGATTTTGAAACAAGGTAACGATTTACTTATGGATGTTGCTGAGAATAATGATCCTACAGTTCAGTCACCTCTTAATTATAATTTTGTAATAGCCATTATGCCTAGTGAAGCCGATGCTCAAACTATCCATATGGCAGTTTCTGAAACTGATAAATTCACTAAAGTTTGGGGTGTTAAGTGTACTGGTGCATAAAAAAAATTTACCGTTCATAATTATATGATTAGTTGAATTATGTTTAATCACCTTTCTAGGGTCTTTTGGTCTATGGGGCAGGCTTTATTGCCTGCTCATTTACGTGCGCTTGAGGTATCGTTACTTGCGGATAGTGCTTTACGTTTTAGTATGCAGCAAAAAGCGCCTAACTATGGATTTTCGAAATTACAGTGGAATAAAAATTTATTAAATGAAGGAATATTGGCTGTTGATGTGATGACGCTGGTATTTGCTTCAGGCTTATTAATAGATTTAAAAGCTAATGCAACAGTAAAGCCATTAAATCTAAATCTTTCAGGTAAAAATTTAGTGTCAGTTTATATTCACATTCGAACATTAGATGAAGAAAGTAATTTTGAAAAGTCAAATCAACGCATTACAAAACGTGATGGTATTGATTGCTGGATGTGGTCTCTAGAATTATCTACTGAGCAAGAACATCCTGATACATTGGAGAGTTTTTGTTTGGCAGAATTTGAGAAACTTCCAGATGGACTTTGGCAATATTCTAAAACATATATTCCTCCGTTAATTTCTTTAGGAGCGGTACCCTTTCTTAAAGAAGAGTTAATGGCGTTGATGAATAAATTGGAAGCATACCATCATCAACTGAATCAAGAAATTGCTGTTATTTATTTATCAGGTTCTGATTTAATTAATGCTAAGCAATGCTTGAAAAGTGTTGTTCAAACACAACGCTTTCTCGCTAATTTATTGTTTGAAATTTCGCCTCATCCCTATGAAGTATATGAAAAGTTAAAATATTTTTATGTTGACTTATGCTTTTACCATAATGAGGAACCGCAATATGCGTTAACTCCCTATCGTCATGACCATTTGATTGATGTGTTTAATGAAATTTTAATTCCTTTGGGTGAACAATTGAAATTAAATCAGACACGTTCACCCTATTTATCATTTGTTGTGTCAGAGAATTTGGTGCAAGCAAGTTTGCCAGTGGCAATTCGTGAAGCAAAAAATATTTATTTATTAGTACAAAAAAGTAACATTACCCAATTATTTAGTTTGGATAATTTTAAAATAGCTTCTATTTCTCGGTTGCCTATAGTACATAAATTTTATTTGCAAGGCATTCCTTTTAAGCGTTTAGAGCGTCCGCCTTTTCAACATTCATTCGGTCCAGAGGTTGACATTTATCAGTTAACTATTGGTGAGGAATGGGATAATGCTTTAATAGAACTATCGGTAGGTTTTTATGTTAATCCTCAATTAATGAGTGCAAAGTATTTTTTACATTGGAGATAAATTTGATGGCTTTATTACTTAAATTAGCAGGGAAAGATAGATTGCGTACTGCTTATGATATAGAAAGTATTATTGATAATTTGGATAATATTTTAAATAGTGTGCGTAATTACGACTCCTTTTTAAGTAATTTTGGGATGTCAGATTATAGGTATTTAAGTGGCAAAGAGGACATTGCTAGAGCTATCATTGAGGAAATTAAAAATAATATAAAATTATATGAACCTAGAATACGAGTACAGGAAGTTACTTTTATTCAAGAAATTGGATTTTCGCATTTGTCTTTTAATATTGATGCTGTACTAAGTGATAATGGTAAACCTCTAAAATTGTTTTTGAACCCTGTTAATAAGCATTTTCAGGTTATTCAATGAGCGATACTTTCACTGAATCACTAGCTATCACATTATCACTAACTATCGGTGATAAAACTTTTTCTATTGCTGGAGGCAATGTTAAGTCATTAACATTGAATTTATATTCTTACGGATACGATGGGGAAATTGGTTTTATTGTATTTTGTGAAGATGAAGAAGATAAATTGTTAACTCCGATTACTGGTAATAATTTAATTACCGTAACGTTAAAGGTTGAAAATAATGAAGTTGATAATGATGAGGATACGGCTAAACCACTTAATTTAACTGGGTTAGTAACGAGACGTCATTTTACTGAAAAATTAGTGGAATTACCCGAAAACAAGAATAAATTAATATATCGCTATTATCATTTGTTAATTGCGGATTCTGCACAAGTATTGTGGAAACAACATTACCCTTGTGATTTATTTATTGACTCAACATTAAAGAAATTAATTACTGCTCATACGCCCACACAAATTTCAATGGTTTATGATTGGAATGAGGTTTTAGAGATTCAATATCCTGTATTGTCTTTGTCTTTAGGAAGTACTTTAAATAAAGCGAGTTTTTATGATTATATAATATGGTTAGTTGATACATTAAACGGGGTTTTTAGTTACGATTTTGAAAATAATAAATATACGCTAAGTGCAGCTAAAAATCAGTTGGGTGATCCCCAATCACTTGATCCTTTAGAGGTGGCTCATTCTGAAGTAAATCTTCCAGCTGTTCATCGCTATCAACCACATGTTTTAAATGCTCATTCAGAAAATTCAAAAGACACTGCTATTACTAATTCGGATGTCACCACTAAGATACGTCGAGATTATATTGCTTGTTATACTATTCCAGCGGATATGCAGGCACGTGTAAACTTAGAAACCGCAAGATTTAAACAATATTTGCATGAAGTAAACTTGGATTATCAACATTTTCAATTTCATGTTACACCGCCAGGTAAATTAGTTGATTTTCAAAATGATCCTTTATGGAGTTCATTATTGTTTTTCCAAGCAAATCAATACAGGGTAAAGGAATGGTATTTGACTGCACAAACAGCTAATAAGGAATTAACCTTAGGCCTTGAGATCCTATATGGAAATTATGAAATTAAACATCGTTTAGTTTTGGAAAGCAGTGATGAATTATCGGTGTCATTACCTACTTATCTTAAACCTAGTTATCCTTTTTATGTTGAAGGAAAAATTGTTAGTGAAACAGGGAAGGATAAGGATATGACATATCAGTTTCATACAGATAGTGATACATCGGTTAATTATTTTAAAGTAAGTATTCCTTTATGGGATAAAAAAAATGTTCGCGTGGCGTATCAACCTAATGATGATGGCGGGCAATTCTATTTCCCACCTTATAAAGACGCTCGGGTTTTAATTGGTTTAGAATTTAATAGTGCATTTATATCCTCTTTTCTCAATTGGGGGACTGGTACTGCTTTGCCGTTGGATTCACAAGGCAATCAAATAGTGATGGGGACGTCAACGACGAGCCAAAATATTATTAAACACAGTTATGTTGACAGTAAGCCAGAATTACAAATTCAGCGTACTCAGGATAAAGATACTGAACTAATTCAATTTTCTGATGGTTATATACTCTTGCAAACCTTACAAACAAAATAGGGTATCGCGAAATGAATTCAAATGAAGACAATGAAGACAATGATAAAACAGAAGGATTAGATAATTCAATTTCGGATAATGAATCATCGATAGAAAATAGTTTAATATCTAATGATGAGAATGAAGGAACAGAAGAATTAGATAATGAATCACCAATATCTATTGGTGATTTTTCAATGAATCTTGCAACGGCTACTAAATTAGCTTCTTTTGCTGGTGTAGATTTAACTTCCTTAGCGGGACTAGCTTCAGAGGGTGGAGTTGATTTTGGTTCGGTAGCTGATCTGGCCAGTGCAGCAGGATTTGATGTTACTTCAGTGAGTGGATTGAGTTCCGTTTCTGTGACTGATCTTGCTTCGCTTGCTGGTGTTGATTTGTCCTGGGCGTCAGGATTAGCTGATGCGTCTGGGCTTGATATTAATTCAGCTAGTGGTTTAAGCATCGGTTTAGGTTTAGCATCTGCAGCTGGAATTGATCCCCAAACTATTCTATCAGGATTTTCGGGTGATATTGGAATTGATCTTGGTTCTGCTGCTAAGTTAGCATCTGTTGCTGGTGTAGATTTAAATAGCTTAGCAGGACTAGCTTCATCTGGAGGAGTTGATTTTGGTTCAGTAGCTAATTTGGCTAGTGCAGCAGGATTTGATATTACTTCATTGAGTGGACTTAGTTCTGCTTCCGTGACTGATTTTGCTTCACTTGCTGGTGTTGATTTGTCTTGGGCCTCAGGATTAGCTGATGCATCTGGACTTGATATTAGTTCAGCTAGTGGTTTAAGTATCGGTTTGGGTTTAGCATCGGCAGCGGGATTTGATGTTTCAAATATTCTTGATACAGCTGCGGCTGCTGCGGCTGCAGCCGCAGCATTACAAGAACAAGCAGAAGCTGCAGTTGAGGCATTACAAGAAAAAGCGGAAGAAGCGGCAGCAGAAGCACAAGCGGCAGTAGAAGCGCTAAAAGAACAAGCTGAAGAAGCTGAAGCTGAGGCACAAGCGGCGGTAGAGGCACTAAAAGAAAAAGCAGAAGAGGCTGAGGCTGAGGCACAAGCGGCAGTAGAGGCATTAAAAGAAAAAGCAGAAGAGGCTGAGGCTGCTTTAAAAGAAAAGGTAGAAGAAGCCAAAGCAGCCGCTGCCGCACTAAAAGCTAAAGCAGCAGCTGCAATAGCATCCGCTAAAGCAGCAGTAGCTGCAGCTGAAGCTAAAATGAGAGAATTAGCTGCTGAGGGAATGGAGGCAGAGGAAGCGTTAAAAGCAAAAGCAGCAGAGTTAAAATCTGCTGCTGAAAAGCTAAAGCAAGAAGCGGCAGAAGCAGCTAAAGAAGCAGAGGCAGCTGCAGAGTCTGCGGCGGCTGCACTAACGCCTACTTTCGTGTGTAAAGTGGAGTTAAGTCAAACCAAAGGACTTACATTAACAGTTATTAATTCCACAGGCGACATTACACAGACTGCAACGTTTGATGGAACGACTATAACCCATACTTGTAAAGGACCTATATCGACAAGTACTTTAACGCAGACTTCAAGTGATATTTCTATCAAATGTACTAATTTTAAAATAGATGCGGATACTATTAGTTGTGTTTCGACGAAAAATACGACCCATACTGCTTATGGTAGTTTTAGCGTAGACAGTACGCAAAAAGCAACAATTAGTTCATTATCCGATTTGGATATTTCAGCAACAAATGCTTTGAGCATGTCCGGGATGGATCTTTGCGCAACAGGACATAATACTGCAAAAATATCAGCTATTACGACAACGATTAACGGTGATCAGAAAACTAATGTTAAGGGGGCGTCATTAGAATTGTCTGCTCAAGTCGATGCGAAATTAACAGGTGCTACCGTTAAAGCTGTTGCGGATACAACAATGAATATTGAAGGATTAACAACAACAGTGAAAGGCTCAATGACTAATATTCAAGGTAACTTGATAAAGCTAGGATAGGGATTATGCGTTTTGATACGATATACCAAGCATTTCTGGAAGAATTACAGGATTTGGAAGATTTTCGTTTTAATTATTTTGTAGATAACCCAAATTCTGGGTTAGAAGGAGATGATCCTGATGTAAAACGAATTATTGAAGCGCTTGCCTTTTTTGGTGCTCGAACCCAATCAGCTGCTCTGCGAAGTTTAGATTCTAGTACGCGGCGTTTGTATCAACAGTTTTTTTCTTATTTACTAACGCCATTAGCCTCGATGGCTATAGCCCAAGCTCAGCCAAATGGGCATCTTACTGAAGTTTTAGATATTCCAGCTGGAACGGAATTGGGGCTTCAACCTGATATAGGTGGAAACATTACGTTTTGCACAACGCGTTCAGTGCGAGTATTACCTATGCGTTTAGAAGCTGTGAAACAAGAATTAATATCTGATCAAAATGGACGTTTATTATTAACATTTCAAGCTAATTATCCATTAAATGCACAACCTGAATATATCAGTTTATATATAAATTATTTAAATGAAATTAACCTATCATTTAAAGTGTTTAACTTTTTTGAAAAATCATTGAAAGGTGCAAGTGTTCAATTTGGAACTTATGATCCAGATCTGCCTCGCATGAAGTGTGAGTTTAGTTTGGGTGTACCTTCAGTAGATATTATTGACGATGAATGGCATCATCCAATAGAAGTTGAGCGATATTATTTTCATTTTCCACAGCAAGAGTTATATCTTAATTTAAAAATACCTATGACACCACGTAATTGGAAACAATTTACCGTGATTTTAGATTTTGATCAATCTTGGCCTCGTAAACTCCGATTGAATCGTAATGTATTTCATTTATTTACAGTTCCAGTCGTTAATAATCAGCGCATTGAAGCGCAGCCAATTACTTGTGAAGGTTACCAAGAACGCTATGCAATTAGGCATCCTAAACCACAACTTGGATTTACTTTGCAAAAAGTAATGGGAGTATATGAAGCGAATGAAGAGGGTATGCTGCCTTTACTGCCTGGAATACTAGTTGGGGGTAATGGTTCTTATGAAATAGAACAAGGTCCTGCCCAGGAAGGAGGTGGCTATTTATATTGGTTAGTGCCACATTTGCCCGCATCATTCGAGACACCTCGTGTATTGATCGTTGATGCTTTATGGCAACAACCTTGGTACGATCAGATTTTACAAAGTCCTTATACGTTAAAGGCGTTTCATCGCCAGATGCACGGTATTGAATGGACTCTGTTTGATGAGGCTATATCGCATGCGGAAAATAATCAATTAGATAACATTAATCGATATATTAATTTATTAACACTTATGCATCATAATTCATTAAGTGGACAAAATATTAGTGATATCTTATTAGCTTTAGGTAGTACTAACATAGGCTATTTTCAGAAAGTATTTAACAATTTGTTGAAAATTCGATTAGAAGAAGAATATTATGGAGAAGATAATCAACCCATCCAAATTTATTATTTTCAGTTCAATTCAACACTAGATGATAGAAGTGAGTTAATTGAATCGTTTGTTCATCATGTTGGGCGCATAATTAATTTATGGCTTCCTGATGTTTTAGTTGAGACTCGATTAGAAAAAGTGGATGATTAAATAATATGAGTATGAAAATGAGTATTAACCAGGAAGTGTGGTTAAAAGTGATGAAAATAAACAGTTTTCTTAAACCATTGAGAGAGTTTAATGAAAAGTTAACTATAGAAATGATTGATTTGCTTGAATTACGTATTCGATTGCGTGATCAATTGGAATATTTGAGGATAGTTCTAACGCAATTGTATTCAGATCGAGATGCTTATTATGTTTTATTTCCACTTACAGCTCATTGTGACGAGGTGGTTAAAATGAGTATACTTGATGTGCAAAATATAGAGTGGCCTCCTTTGCAACAAGAATTATACAAAGTGGATGATGCGGGTGATTTGTTTTATGAATTACTTGATAATGCACTAATTAAAACAGATACATTATCATTGGTTTATGAAGTTTATTATTTTTGTTTGCAAGATGGTTTTTGTGGAAGGCATAGTTTGGATTCAGTTAGGACTAATTATTTACGGAAATTAGAAAAACATATTTCCATAAAACCTATTCCAATACAAACTATGCAATCAAATTTAGTGAAAAGACGACATTTTCGAATTCCAAACTATAGCTATTATTGTGCAACAGCTTTATTATTAAGTTTGATTTATTATTTTCTTACATTTTTAGCCAGTAATTGGCAACCCATATAATATAATGATTTCTAAATTTGATGAATTATTTTCTACTGAAAAATTAAATCAAAATTGGCAAGCAAAGGGCTTAGTAGATAAAGAATTATTGGTTATTGAAAAAAATAAGTTAATTCATATTAAATTCGAGAAATTGCAGCAATTGTTAGTTGAAAAATATGGTGATATTTCTTGTCTATCTGTCAAAATAAGTGAATTAACAGAAATTATTGCTCATCATTATCCATTAAATAATGCTGTTGTAATGCTTGATATTAAAGAAAAGGAGCGTGTTATATGTTTATTGGAACAATTAGAGGATTTAATATGGTCAATGAGTTTGTCTGTTAGGTAATAATGAAATGGCTTTAATAGAAGAGCGTATCATTGAACATTGTTATCGATTTGACCCTATAAACATTTTATTGGTATTAAACTATTTTGGATATGATATTGATGATGTTTTATTTCGTAGTCATTTTAGTACGAGTTCACAATCACGATTAATTGTATCGATTGAGTTTCAGAGCGATCCTAAAAAGGCTATTATAACGCTCAATATGGGATTGCTTGGAGGGCAAAGTTTACTTCCAAATTATTTTTATAAAAAAGTGGATGAGAATGAAATTGATGATCGACGTTTCTCGGAATTTTTTCGTTTTTTTGATGATCGATTATTGCGTCGTTTCATATTAGCAATTTATCCCGAATTTGATCGGAATATTGTTCCTAATTGGGAAGAAAGAAAAATAGCGACGTTAAAAACATTGAAATTAGACAGTATGGCAAATTTGCATTGGTTAACTCAATTAATATTTCCTGAATTACAAGTAAGAGTGGAAAAATCGACCATGCAGAGACATATTGATTCAGGTGCTCCCATTTTAGGGAAAACACAATTAGGTTACCAATCTGTATTGGGGAAAATAAAAAAAATACCCGTACTCGGTAAACGTATTACGCTAATTAGTGATGAGGATAAATTTAATAATAAGTCATGGCCAGAAGAGATTGAATTTCGTTTGAATAACTTAATGTGGCCAGCTTTACAAGGTATAGATTTTGATTTAGAGATATGGTTGATAATACGCTTTCAAAATAGCTGGTTAAGTTTAAAAGAAACCAGTTATTTGGGGTATGAGAATATAGTGAGCGATGAAAATAAAGTGCGGAAAATTAGAATTTTCTCTGGACGTTTGAAAAGTTAACAATATAAGATAATAAAACATGATGAATATTACGTTGCTACATAACAATTTTAATAATATCGGATGTTCTGATTTCGACTCCACAGATCCGCGATTAGATGAAATTGCTACTTTAGTCCAGAATGGTGAATTTATTGAAGCAGCTCGCCTTAGTGAATCGATCATATCGTCTGGTATATATGATATTAGGTTAGTGTGTTATTTTTTGTATGGTTATTGGCTCGAGAATGGTTTGATTGGACTTATGGATGTAGCTGATAGTTTACATAATATTATAGTCAATAATTGGGAGGTCATAGGGCCGATCAATAAACGAGAAAAAGTGTTTGAAAAAAGTGTGGAGTGGTTGTTTAAGCAAATATTGAAAACAATTCAATATGAAGAAAATAAAAAAACATTCATCTGGGAAGAGTGGAAAAAGAATACTCACTCAGATGAAATAAATAATATTTTAGAATTCGGTGAAATATTTCGTTTAAGTCTTAATGATCGGTTTGAATATAAGTTAAGCCATTTAATTGATTTATGGAGCAAAATAGAACAATGGTTAAGTATATTTCAACAAGTCGAATGTAAGCTATCTGGAGAATCATTGAAATTAACAGTTGATGGGATGGATAATGAAATAGTGGAGTTGGATGATTCAAAAGAAGAGCAATTAATACCATCTAGTACCACAAATGCCATATCATCGAACCAACAAAAATTAAAAAGCGCTGAATTTATTATTCAAATTTCCTACCATATGGATTTGTTAATAAAAAAATTAAATGCATTTGAACGGTTAATCGAAGAAGAAAATTTCCCAAAAGCAGCACTGATAGCAGATGACATTAATCAGACATTAAGAAATTTTGACCCTAAATATTATTTCCCTAAAGTTTTTGAAAATTTTGTTAGATTGCAGGCAATTAATTTTAATGAATTAGAAATTTATGGAAATCATAGAGACAGTCAACATTGGCAGATGATGCAAGAATGGTTGAAGGTGGATATTGATAGTTTTGTTAAGTCTAAGTTGGATTAAATCATGGGTTTTTTAGTGACTGGAAATGCTGTTTTGACTTGTTCTTTTGGTGCAGCACCATCAACATTTCAAACTACCCCAATAAATCATGTTTTGGTTGATATGCCCGCTGCAAATATTGTTGATAATGTTTCAATGCTTAATGTTCTTCCTTTTGGTATATGTACTAGTATGATAAATCCAGAAGTGATAACAGCAACGGCAGCTGCATTAGGCGTTTTAACGCCTGCACCATGTATACCATTGGCATTAGCGCCATGGATAGTGGGTAAACCAACAATATTAATTGGCAACATGCCTGCACTTAGTAATGACAGTAAATTAATGTGTGCTTGGGGAGGCTGCATTAGCATTAGTTTTGCAGGTCAAGTTAAAGTCATGTTGTGAGTTTATTTTTGCTATGAAATGGGAGGGAAGGGCTTATGTGGGTAGATGACGAGACAGGTATTTGGTCAGCCACGAGTTTTTCTCTCATTGAAAATGCTTTATGGCAAGAAAATTTAAAATTGCCAATTGATTTGGCATGGTTAAAGGAAAGCTGGCAAGATCCGTCTAGATTTGGGCTTGCATTACACGCTTACTGGCAAAGACGACAAGGCAGTACATCCAAAAGTGTTCCTTGGGTTCGATATGATTTTTACCATGATGTGCTGGTGCGGCAAAAAGATCAATCATCATCGGCTTTCATTTGGTATGAACGTGAAAGATGGCATAACTGGTCTTATGCTGAGTTAGATAGAGCGGTTAATGGTTTAGCGGCCACATGGGAGAATGTGGGGGTTCAACCAGGGGAAACCTTAGTTATTTTATATGTCCAAGGTCCTCAGTGGCTAATGGCTTTGTTGGCTGGATTACGATTAGGTTTAGTGATTACACTACTCCCACCTCAAGGAGATGCTTTTGTTGCTCGTCGTCTAATCAATACAGATCCCCAATGGTTAGCTATGGATCAATTGTATAAGCATCAAGTTGATGAAATATGGTTTGAAAAGGTATTGCCCAATACACTTTCCTCAGTGTTACCTATACGGCGATCGTATGAATATTTAGGAACGGATATAGTAATTCGGTGTTTTGATCCGACAAGTGTAACACCGGATGTGGCGTATCCTGTTAATGCAGACACACTTTATTTGAATGCAATTCGAGATGGTATTTTTGCATTAGGCATTGAATCAGGATATCGATTCACAGCGCCAGGGTGGCATGAGCTAGAAAGTCAACCCGCTTTAATGCTCGCTGTTTTATTGTGTGGAGGAACTTGGGTTCATATCAATTTTGCTGATTTAGAAAAACAGCCCGAGCGACTCATGGAACAATCCATTGATGTGATGGGCGTTAGTGTTTCTCTACGTGATTTGTTTCAGATTAATCCGATTAATTTTGAAAAACCGCCAAGATATTGGTTTCGTCATCCTGCCGAGTCAATAGATTTCTCATTGTGGCAACGTTTTATAGAAGATTTATATCTACAAAATAGTTACAGCGGTAATGTGATATTAAGTGCTGCAAAGGGTGGTAGCATTCTCTTCTCACCTAGGCGAAAGGGGACATCACATCATACTGTCTTCCCTTCAGCTGGATTATGTTGGCAATTGGGCGTGGTAGATGATCCGATTCAGCCTAATGTCGACGGGTGGGGGTGTATGGCAATTGGTGAAAAAGTAGAGGATGAAATTATCTGGACTAGTACACCTTATATTTTTGCGCCATATTTGAAGGAATGGATTTATTTGGGGCAATATCCTAGATGCAGAGCAGGAAGAACATATCCTGAGCAGGAAGTTTTAGATTTACTGAAGGATAAAATTGATTATATAGCCTTGGTTAAAACCCATATGCATGGAGGAAATGCTAATGAGAAGTATGTGTTATTAGTGTTCAGCCCAAAACCTGATACATTAGCGATACACAAATGTATTGTGAATGCAGTAGGTAATGAATTTTTACCTGATCGAATTGAATGGTTTTCGTTATTGCCAAAACGAGATGAAGAAGGTGGTGCTGATCAAACGTGGTGTCAGTTTCATTATTTAACGGGAGAATTGTATCGAAGACAACGAAGTGATATTTATTGTTGTTTGTCGGAATTAAAGCAAATAGTTTTAAGCTGAATGTGAAATAGTATTGGGAGGGTGATTGTTAATTTAATTATATTGAAATACTCGCTATTTTCGTTTGAAATTAACTATCTAGATTTTTTAATAAAATTTTGAGCATATTATCATGGCGATAGATAAAAAATATATAATGGACACTATTGACGGCTTCATTAAGCGAACAGATGATGAAGATAAACGGAGAAGTATTGTGCAATTATATAATTCCCTTCAAGGTAAAAATTCACGTGATGAGGTTATTAATGAACTGTATAAAAATTTAAATCGTAAAAGCGAATTTAGTGTAACTATTGACAAACATAGAAATTTTTTTTCTAGTGGAAAAACAACTACACGTTCATTGTTTGATGGGTTATTTCAAGAGATAGAACACGAGATAGGAAGTGAAGGAAATTTTCTCCTAAAAACAAGTGTCGAATCGAATAAGGGAGGCATTACTGAGAATAGGGATGCAATCGCTTTGAATAAGGGTGGCATTGCTGATAATGCGAATGCCATTACTGCGAATAGGGCTGAGATCGCTTTAAATAAGGATGGCATCGCTGTAAATAGGACTGGCATCGCTGCGAATACGGTTTCAATTCAATTGCTCATTAAAAGAATAGAAATACTTGAAAAAAATAACACAGAATTACAACAAGTAGTACAGAATACCCAAGGATTAAATGTAATAGTGGCGCATAATATGCTAGCTATCGTACGTTTGGAAATTGCAACAATTACTGATCAAATTATAAATATTGCTTTGACCATGAAACGCGAAGTAACAGGTTCTGAACGAGCTGCAGTTGCAATTAACATTGCAGCCACGTTGGCAGTTTTGGCCTGTAATGCATTAGCTCCAGGCGCAGCGGGTATGATTGGAGGACTCTTATTAAAAGCGGGTGAGGTTGGAGAAATACTGTACGATACGATTCAATCAAATGGTCAGTCTCTTGAAGAGGATAGTGGCGTCAACAGCCTTAATAAAGTTCATCCAAAGTATGTAAAAAAATCTGAACAAGATCAAAGCCTAATGGAAACATTATCTGGCACGGGGAAAACGGTAATAGTAAACATGGTGGCTGATGCAGGGGGTGTTGCAAGACCAGATCCTGAAAAAAGAGTTAATCCAGCTTTTGACCTAGCAAGAAGGCAGACTTTGTTTATTACGCATGGAAGTGGAGGGACTTACGCTATAACTTATGACGTGCAAAAAGCAGTTACTCAAGCGTTCACAGAAGTGTGTGAAAGACTGCAAAATGATACACGTACAACAGCAGCCTTTAATGCTTCTCCACTTGTTCAAAAAATAAAAGATTCTGTTTTGAACCCCAAGGGGTTACATCCGCTAACTAATGAGGTTCTTTTACTAGCTCTTGCAAATCTTAAAGCCAATGGAGGGACTGAGTACTGGAGTATATCGCAGTCACAGAATTCGAATGGAAAAACAAAAAAAGCACAAGAACGAGTAAAAAGAACATACGAAGAATTACACAAAACGTTAGAATCAACATGGCAATTGCCTGGTATTGATGAAATTAAACTACCAGTTGATGGGAAGGGTGTTTAGTTTTTAATGAATGGAGAATATATATAATTGAACTTTGTACATGACATAAAAAACAGAACATGTTGAAGTAGTTCATAATATGGATTTTACATAGAGATTAAAGATGAACCAAATTAACGAGCTTTCAGTGATATTAAATGAATAATTCAAATGGAATAAGGCAAGAATGGATTGTTTTACAGGAATGATTGTTGGAGTGATTAAAGCGAGAAGCGTCGTTCCTCTTTAATTCATGTCAATTTTAAGAAGTCATCTGTTAAATGGCTATTTCAACATAATGAAATAAAAATGATTTTCAATATGGTTAGTTTTTGTTATGTACAAAGAAATTTTAGGCTCTATATGGATTCCAAGGTCTTTTTGTTAAACTGAATGAATGGAAAACACATTCATAACAATCAGAGATGTAGTCAGCGAAGCGCAATACTGAACTTAAAGTAATTTTAAAAAACTAAAAGTTGAGCATCGCATATTTATTGGTATTAGTTATATTTTAGAGTAAGAAGGTTGAAATTATGGAATTACCCATTGATAGTTACAAAAAATATATAGATCTTAATTTCGCTAATTTGGAAGATGGCGATATTTTAATCAAAAAAATATTTTCAGATGATAATTCTTCTGACAGTCATCATGGAATGATTGAAGGGGCAATTGTAGCGGGTCAAGGTTTTTTTAAATCTGCTGGTAACATGATGAATAATATTCTTGGACCAGATGTATGTAATCAGCTAAGTTTAGGTCATGAATCGTCAGAACATGCTGCTATAGTAGTTAATGCTTTTCAGAGAGAATTAGTAGAGGCCATGGGTGATGGAGTTAGAAAAAATTATATTAATTGGGAATTAAAAGACGATGGAAAAAACGTGGAAAGAAAAGGGGAACTTTGGTTGGTATACAAAACTCCTGAACTATTAATAAAGAATGCAATATGGGTAGCAAAATCATTAGCAGACCAATTTTATCATTTTAAAAATTTAAGCGAAATGAAACAAAAAGAATTATTAGGAAAGGCTGATAGTATGGATTACCTTTCACAAGTTCGTCCTACATATTCATTATTCGGAGCTCTTAGATCTAATATTAACTCTTCAGATAATTTTGGTATTAATAAATTAGACTCACCCTATTTAACTCCTAGTGTTTCCCGTGATACTGAAGAATATTTTCAAGATTTAATGTGTTACTTAAATGGAGAAAAAAAAGATCCTGGTGGAATCTTTACGAATTCAATGTTTTGTTCGGAGTTGGTAATGTTATGTTTAGAGGGTGGATACTATGCACAAACTCTTCATAAGTCTATGTCTCCTCCCGATCTATCAGGAAATCCAGTAATAAGAGGAAAAAGATTTTTCAATATAGACCCTCGCGCAATGAGTCCAATTACTATGGAGCACATACTTAACTTACATAAAATTCCATTGAAAGGAAGATATCACCTAGGTGATTTAGTATATGAAGATTTATCGGATGATATTGAATTCTTTACAAGAGCAAGAAGATAAATGTGTTATGAAAAATTGAACTAAACCTATATATAACGATTGTGGGAGGCGTAGTGAGTTTTAGCAAATACTAGAGTTTATGCACAATTAGTGTGATTGAGAATATCATAGCCACTTTGTAATAAATTCAAGGTATGCGCCATTTTTCTCGAACCAATGTTACGCTTGGAGCGGTCGAAACTTTGAATAATCACTGGTACAACGCACGATTAGTGTGTTGGTATATCTACGTTTGAATGCCTCAGTTATTGCTACGATGTTTGGCTTGCAGCAATTCTGTTGGTGCATGAATAGTGATGTATCAAATTAATAGATAAATTTAGGCTCTATATGGATTTCAAGGTCTTTTTGTTAAACTGAATGAATGGAAAACACACTCATAACAATCAGAGATGTAGTCAGCGAAGCGCAATGCTATGAAGCGATTAGAAAGCTAAGATGGCAAGAAAACATAAGCGTATGTGATGATTGTGGACCTAAAAGACCAACTCAAGATGGTTTGCAAAGAATCTGCGATGTTTGTAATGGAAACAAAAAAAGCATTTAATTAGACTTCTAATGATTATCGAAAAAAGATATTTATAAATTATGCTAAAAAGACCGGAATATTGTTATAACAATTGAAAAAAATAAAATTGAATAAGATTGTTTTTGTACCCCCCGTTGATTTATTAGAGTGTTGCTTGCCCTTCTATCAACTATGCTAATAACAAAATAACATAAGAAAACCATTATTATGATCATCGAAAAATTTAATCTGAAAGCACAAGAGTGTATTGAACGAAGCTGTCGTTTGGCGGTTGAAAAAGATCATGGTGTGGTGACGCCTTGGCATCTTTTATCTGTCGTTTTAGGGGCTAGTGATATAGGTAGAAGTTATCTTGAGCAGGCTGATGTCGATTTGACTAGGTTAGGCCTTGCTGTGGACTCCCAACTAATTATACAGCCGAAAGCTTTTAAAAATTCACAGCATACGCCTATTAACCGTGAATTAGAGCGGTTATTTATTTCTGCTGAACAAGTCTCGGCAAGATTGGGTGATAAATATATGGGGATCAACCATTTATTGTTTGCCGTATGGGAGTTAGATGACTTATCGATTGCTTTGATAGAAGCCGGTGGCAGTAAAGAGGCCTTTGTTAAAGCACAAGAATTATTGCCTAAGAGTAGTTATAAAAGCAGAGAGAGTTCTGGGGAGTTTGAATATTTGGCTAAATATGCCCGTGATTTGACTGAGCTCTCTCGACAAGGTGGCTTAGATCCCGTTATTGGTCGCACAGATGAAATTGATTTGGCAATTCAAGTATTATGTCGACGCATTAAAAACAACCCCATTATCATTGGTGAACCTGGCGTTGGTAAAACAGCCATTGTTGAAGGTTTGGCGCAGCGAATTGTTGCAGGTGATGTACCTGAAGATTTGATGGGTTGCTCTGTATTAGCAATAGATATGGGCTTATTGGTTGCTGGGGCAAAATTCCGTGGTGAATTTGAGGAGCGATTAAAACGTCTGTTGCAGGAGATTATGGATGCGGGTAATGTGATTGCATTTATTGACGAAATACATAATGTGGTAGGTGCGGGTAAAGCCGAAGGCTCAATGGATGCAGCTAATTTACTCAAGCCTGCATTAGCAAGAGGTGAAATACGCTGTATCGGCGCGACTACAAATGAAGAATATCGTAAACATTTTGAGAAAGATACGGCACTGATTCGTCGTTTTCAAATAGTTCGTGTGGATGAGCCTGATGATGAAACTACACTGATGATTTTGCGCGGGATTAAAGAAAAGTATGAGATGCATCACGGTATACGCATTACTGAAGCCGGATTACTTGCCGCTGTCCGTTTTTCACGACGTTATATTGCTGATCGATTTTTACCAGATAAAGCAATTGATTTAATTGATCAAACCGCTGCGACAGTGCGCATTGGGCTATCTGCTAAACCTGTTGAATTGCAAGTGTTAGATCGAAGATTAGTCGCGTTAGAAATAGAATATAATTCGCTGACTAACGAAATCTCTGATACGCGTAAACAAGCTGTCCACATTGAATTACAAGAGGTTCGTGAAAAAAGCTTGGCATTGACAGAACGTTGGGAACTTGAAAAACGGGCAATGACAGAAGTACAAAGTACGCGCAAGCTTTTGGAAGAAGCACGTTTGGAAATGGATCAAAAAATTCGAGAAGAAGACTTTGTTCGTGTAGCAGAACTACAGCATAAGGTCATTCCACAAGCAGAAAGAACGTTAGCAAAATACAGTGATATTGATACTGATGAGATTCGCATTCAAAAAAACTTTATTGATGAACAAGACATTGCTGCAACGGTAGCAAGGTTGACGGGGATTCCTGTTTCTAAGATGCTTGATTCAGAACAACAAAGATTACTCAAATTAGAGGATCATCTACGAGAACGTGTGGTTGGACAAGAAGAAGCAATAAAAGCCGTATCTAAGGCAATACGGCGAGCACGTACGAATATTCAAGATGCGAATCGTCCACTAGGTTCTTTTTTAATGCTAGGGCCAACAGGGGTGGGGAAAACTGAATTGGCTAAAACATTAGCTCAGTTTTTATTTAACGATGATGCTGCAATGGTTCGTATCGATATGAGCGAATTTATGGAGAAACATTCTGCCTCACGCCTTACTGGTGCGCCTCCGGGTTATGTGGGTTATGAGGAGGGTGGTTTATTAACAAATCAAGTACGTCAAAAACCATATAGTGTTATTTTATTTGATGAAGTGGAAAAAGCGCATCCAGATGTATTTAATTTGTTTTTACAATTATTAGATGAAGGTCGATTAACTGATAGTCAAGGTCAGTTGGTTAATTTTACGAATACACTTATATTGATGACATCAAATCTTGGTTCTGAATACATTGAGCCAGTAGAAAATGAAGAAGAACAGTTGCAGATGCAATCACTGATAATGGATAAAGTGCGCGGTCATTTTAGACCTGAATTTCTTAATCGACTTGATGACGTTTTGATTTTTAGACAATTAACGCTTGAGTCAATGAGGCCTATTGTTGATATTCAATTAAAACGTTTAGCTGCTTGCTTAAATGATCGTCATATACAAATTGAGATTGATGATGAGGCGAGTAATCGTTTATCAGAATGGGGCTACAATCCATTATATGGGGCACGTCCACTAAAAAGAGTGATACAAAATAAGCTTCAAGACCCTATAGCTGAATTTTTACTAAGTGGTTATCTTTTAGATGGGCAGAGAATTGAGGTAAGGGTAAATGAGGGTGAATTGGCATTTGCTTGTTTTGATAATGAAGAAATTAGTTTAAATTAATACGAAAATTCTCCAAACAAAAAGGTGGGTTAAATGGGGTCAGTACCTTTAGTGGGTCAAATTGAAGCGATAGTTTCTTCATTGAATTGGTTAGATTGGTTAGATTGGTTATATTTAGGAATTGCTTTTGTTCTTTTATGTATTTTGATCTTGCTGGTGTATCGTCGAAAACATGCTAACGAGATCAATAAACCTGTTATTGCGGAGCTTACCGTTCCCGCTAAAGTAGTATTGCCTGTTAATTCATTAGTTACCATTTGGAAGCGTTTTGTTTCAGCAGTTCCATTCAGATTACGCCCAAAAGCGCTTAGAGCTCCTTTTTCTATTGTTATAGGTGATTCTGGAAGTGGGAAAAGCAGTATTATTGATAACTATGCCGATTGGCGTGGCCAAAATTTCCGTTTTTATCCTAGCTTTGTTGAAGATCCTTTATTGCAAATTTATTTGGGCTCGAAATCGCTAGTATTAGAGTTTGGATCTTCATTGATTTTTGATACGACTACTTCAGCTTTTCTTGCGCTAAAAAAATTATGGAGACACTTACCACCAAATCCTCAGGTAGTTATGGTTGTTGATGCCACGTCATTAATTACGCCTAAAACTGATGATTTACGAAAATTAGGGTATGCATTATTTGGTAAATTAAAAGTATTTGAAGAATTAGAAGAAAAATCACTGCCTGTCGTTTTAGCATTGAGTAATATGGATAAAATTCAAGGATTTGCTGAGTTTGCTTCTTTTTTAAAAGAGTCCGGAATTCCTATGCAATTTGATTTTACAGTTGAAAGCACTATAGGTGATTTGGAGTTTTGCTTAGATAGTTTTCAAATACATCTTAATAGAGCGTTGATTACGCAAAATTCCCAAAATTATCTAAAAATAGTTGAATTTATAAACAAAGCGCCTAGCTTGTTTCGTGTATTAATTGATTTTATTCGAGTAGCTGGTTTAGAGCACGTAAGTGAAGCATCGTCTATTATCAGACTATGTTTATTATCTAATCAAGTAAATAGCTTTGATTGCCTACCTTTTGCATTGCCTATTGGAATAGAGCAAAAGCCAAAATTAAATTTAAATAATCATGCTAAATTTGCATTTTTTTTAGCTTTATTGGGGGTGATATATTTTATAGGGAGTTATACTTATCAGCAAAAGATAGTAACAGAATCACGTGATAAAATCAAAACAGTTTCTACTACACCTATCCAATACTATTCCGATAAAATAAGTCCACTATTCCACGATTTTACTCCAAATTTAAATAAAAATCCCTTATTAACTTTCATGCCAAATTTCTTTATTGAAATTGAAAAAGAGAATAATTATTTATTAATAAGTGAAATTAGAAAAAATTATTTATTGCCGCTATTAAAAAAAATACAGAATGAGGATAATTCTTATTTTAAAACTATGCGACTGGTTGGATTGTTATATGCGACAAAAACCAATGGTATTGGGATGATATTAGACAAAAATCCGGAGAAAAACCCAATTGATATTATACTGTATGGTAATTTAGTAGCTGATTATCTAGAACACAATACACATACTGAAGATATAGATTCTATCCTTAATGATATGGATATCAATAAATATCATTTTTATATCGATGACAATACATCATGGATTATGTTGTTTCATAGTTTAGAGCAATTACTTAAAAAACCTTTTGTGGAAGAAAAAGAAATCGAAACCCTAAAAGATAAATTAGTACCTTTTTTAGGTGTTATGGATAGCTTAGATTATTACGTCGAGCATGATGAGATTAGTGAATGGCTAAAAAATAACACAGGTTTGAGATTAAATACGCAAAATGAATCAGAATTACGTCAAAGGAATATTTTAAAATTACTAATACTAGTAAATAATCTTAAAATTGAAAGATATTATAATTGTATTGCTTCATCTTCATTAAAAGAATGTTTAGATGGGGTTAAAATCATACTTAACGATAAAAAAACCGATGATAAAAAATCTAGTATTGAATTTAATTTAGATAATAAGCATTTTGTGTTTGACCCTGTACAATTTGATGACTTAATAATACGTAGCAAAATTAGTATGATGTTACGTAAATTTATAAATAGTCATAAGGTTTATGATGGATCAATTTTTTTTAGCACGTTACAATTTGATAATGATTTGAATATAAATTTTTATAAAAGTAGTGGTGTACCATTAACCACTAGAACAACTGTTGATAGACGATTTACCCATGACGCTTTTGAACAAAATGTAAAGCCTTCAGTTATTGCTATAACTGATGAAATTGAAAAACTTCCAATTGATATTAATGAAAAAAAACGATTTAATGAATTCATTTTCAAAAATTTTGAAGTTTACTCTGATGAGTACGTAAGTGCTTATTTGAATTATTTTAAGCAATTTCAGGTGAATATAGATTCTATATGGGGAATTAACTATGTAATTGATGATATACAAAAATCTAATTCTCAATTGCAAGATGTGCTAATTGATATCAAGACAAATACTAAACTCAATTTACCCGATGACCCTTATTTTAGATCATTTGCACAAAAATTAGCTGTATTTCGTTTTATTCATCAGTTAATGGAAGAAAAAAACGGAGTTTACCCAAGGTTTCAAAAATATCAATCTATGATGTCACAGATGCAGCATGAAATAAATTCACAGGACGATTATATTCCTAAGAAAACTGAAGAAAATGGAGATTTAAAAGCAGCTTTACCTTCTATAGGTCGAGTAGCTTGGGCTATGGATATGAATGAAGAAAGTTCTTATTTAAAACTAGTTCAAAATTGGTTGCAAAGTGAAGGAATTCAGGATGCTTGGCAACAACCATTTTTAGCACCTGTTCAAAAAGTAAAAGAATTTGGAACGAATGAAATAAATCAGATGGTGAATTATATTTGGTCAGATATTTGGGATTCAAATGTTTTACCTTTATTAAGTGAATTTCCTTTTTCAACTAATGCAGGTCTTGATAAAGAATTAACAATAGATAATTTAACAAGAATATTTCATCCTAAGCAAGGCGAGTTTTGGAATACATTTGGTCGATATTTAGCGCCAATGTACCGACTAAATAATGGTGTATGGGTGAGACGTCAAGAATTAAACAAAAGTGTTGTTTTGCCTGCTAATTTAACTGAAAGACTTAATGCCATTGCACGATTGACGAATAACCTATGGAATGAACAAGGAAATCCAAAGCCACTTGAGTTATTAGTAAAGCCAGGTCTTTTACCCACTTTTGATAATCAACAAATGCCCAATGCTCCCTTGGTCGCTTTAACCTATTTGAGAAAAGGCGGCGGATCTGTATTAGGTTTTAATCAGCAAAGTGAATGGCAAAAATTTTATGTTGAGTGGTGGAAAATAGAACCCACTATTGTGGGCATGGAATTTCGTAGAGATAATGATCCTGATAGAGCCTATGCTGATTTGAGTGTTTCAGATTCTAATTGGAGCTTATTTAGGTTATTACTGCAAGGACGTGTTATAAGTGGGCAACGTTATTATTGGTCAGTAGCGCATCCTAATTTTCCTAAGGAACCATTGGGCATAGAGTTTTTATTCCAGTCTAATCCATTTGCTCTTTTTTCTACTCTTTCTGGAAGTTAAATTAAATGTTATTTCTATCATCTTGGAAGGTCCATGTATTAATTTTTCTTTTTTTCGTATTAAGTGCTTGCTCCACTGTACCTACTCCACTAGCACCTCCTGAAATAATTTTTAATGTTTCTTCAGATATTCAGGCTAATAATGGTGGATTGTTCTATTTTGTTGTGCGTAGATCCAATGAGAAACAATTTATGTCGGATGTATATCAAGATATCGCTAGTAAGGTTTTTACAGACTTAAAGGACACAGATAATTTAGGCGTTTTTTCAATTGCTCCAGGATTCAATCAGGAATGCTTAATAACTCAACCCTCACAAGGATCAGTATCATTATATTTTTTACTTACGCAGCCTAATACACAGTGGAAAAAATTAATTAGTATGCCATTCCAAGAAATTTATGATGTTAAAATAAGGTCAGATAATCAAATTGATATTACTGATCATAAGTCATGGTACTCATTGTTTTAATATGTTAAGTTTCATAATACTTATGTATTAAATAGATTAATGGTAGTGACGATTAACAATGTATTATGTTCTAAATTTAATTTGTATTTTTAGGTGTTAAATGAGTGTAAGGAAAAAAGACTTATATAAAGTTTTAGGTGTTATTGATAGTGTAGAGTCAGGAGTAATAAAAGCATCCTATAAAGCATTAATGATGATTTATCATCCAGATAGATATGAAAATAAAGAAGAGTCTTTAAGAAAATCAATGGAAATTAATGAAGCTTATAATATTTTAATTGATCCTGTTAAACGCAGAAACTATGATATGGACAAATTAAGATATGCTGTTCAATCTGGCAAAAAAGACATTGATGAATTAAATTTATTGGAAAAAAAACATGAAACCTTAAATAATATAAAGATACTATTAAATGAATCTGAAAAAATTTTAAATATACTGGATATAGACTGAAATTTTTTCAATTCAATCGATATTTGTATATAGAAATAATGGTGAAAATACCTGTATAATTTGCACAACCTGCAAAGTCTCATATAGATTTTGAGGAGGTTCCAGTAGATAAAACTACTATTCGACATGTAATCTTATTGGCAAGAATTTTTTCGCTTTCTAACTGGGATAGTTTAATTGTTTAATCAATATTGTTAGTTGATTGCAATTTACTTCGTCAAAAAATTAGCAGAATCGACCGTTTTGAACTCCATTGCTAGATGGATTTATCGCAGGCTTACTTTGCTTCTATATTTTGCTGACTTTGAATGCAGGGCAGCGCGGTATAGAAATAGAATCAATGACGGATGACGGTATAATTTCAGAATGGATGCAAATTTTACGTTCAATTTAGGGTAATAATATTCCAAGTGCAGATGGACATCTTATAACTCGTTGGAATTCAGATCCGTATGCAAAGGGATCCTATTTATAACATTAGGTGTGAATGAGAGCGCCGCTGATTATCAAGAATTAATCTGAGTTCGAGATAAAAGTTATTGATAAAATTTTTTTTATTTCGTTTCAAAAATTTTCCGAGGCCAAATCAATCAATTGAATGGTATTTTTGTCTCTAAAACGATAAAATTGAAAAGGAATTATCAAGAGCTTAAAAAATTTGCAAAACTTTAAGCTTTAATACATTGATTTTAAAAGATAAAAAATTTCAATTTCTAACGTCGAACTGAGGTTACTTAGCAGTCAAAGTAGATTGGGTTACAAGTAATTATAAATGTTTAATTAATGAAAAATGAGGTTAAAAAATGCCTATTACAAAACCATTGCAAATATCTGAGCTAAAAATATTTAATGACACTGAAATGCATAATGCTTCTATTGAATGGCAAGCTGTTTATGTTTCAGCAAATATATATTTAAATGATAACGATTTATGTAAAATGGATCTTATAAGAAGCATTGTTTATTGGAAAAAATCTAAAAACACAACTATTGGTTTTTTAAAAAGTCTTATTGTAGATCCACGTGGTCTCGATTGGATCAATGCACTTGAAGAAGATGTTCAGTCAAAAGGAAAAAAAATAATTTCTCAAGCGGAATATGATGCAGTGAATTATATGCAGACTTCATCAAACGCAATTCTAAAAGATATACTTCGTCATGCGGAATTAAAATACAGAAATACAGTGTCCGATGGCATTAGTTGTATGAGTTCAGTTTCCGCTCTTAAATCTGCGATTGATTCTACACAAACCGTTAAAATTAACGCTGCTGTTTCTGTAACTCCAGCTATTTTAGGTTTTACTCCAGATTTACCTTCCATTTGCAAAGAAATGATGAGAGGGTTAGATCAGGGTTTCATTGAGACGACTATATTTTATCTTGGGAATATAATTGGTGAAAAATTACTTGAAAAACTTAATACTTTTATTCCATATGTTGGCACCGTTTTAAATGGGGTTAGTACAATAAAAACCGGTATTCAATGTGCACAAAGAGGTTTTGAAGGTTATAAAACCCGTGAGCGTAGTCGAAGCGTTAGGCCTGGTACACCTCAAGCAGCAGTAGAAGCATTGCGAACAATATTAATTAGAGACGTTGTTGAATTAGGAATTCAAACAGCTGAGTCAGCTGCGGAGTTTAGTTGTGGCGTTGCATCACTTGCTACAGGAACTGACGCTGGAAAAGCTGCAGTTAGTGTTCTAGTTGCGATCGAAAGTATTATGCGATTAATTTACAATGTTATAACAGAGTTTATGGAAATTAATAAAGCTAATGAACTTATTCAATCTGGAAAAATTGAAATGTCGATACTGAGCACATGCCCACTCTTAGGTGCTCAAATTATAGCGGTCGCTCCACATAGCGTACTTATAAATTATGCATATAGTATTGTAGATGAGGTACCTAATTTTGGAATTGTAGCTGAGCAAAATAAGATGAAGATACTTTGTGAAGATATATCTGAATTAAAAGTAAGTGCGATTGAAGTTTTAAAGAGATCTAGATTTATTGTTAGTTATGGTGAGGAAAAAGGTTTCGAATTTTCTTTTAGAGGAATAAAAAAAACTGCAAAAGAAACAATTTGTGAACAACTTAGCTTTATTGGCATTAAAGATGAAAACGGTTTTAACGTAAAAACGAATAGACTGCCTACTGAAAATCTCTATAAAAAAGTGGCAAAAGAGCATAAGCAGGAACAAGCTCTATTAAGACAAGAGGATGCATTAAGAACAGCTAATATATTTTTGAAACAAGCTGACCGGCAAACTTTAAGACAAGAAAATGA
>Ga0192647_100254_pt1 | contig 36541 bp, 31 predicted proteins | sample LauGreFa1BDMLBSN_2_FD_133046 | JGI IMG/M metagenome (GOLD analysis project Ga0192647, IMG submission 133046) | Freshwater lake microbial communities from Lake Michigan, USA - Fa13.BD.MLB.SN - reassembly | ecosystem: Environmental > Aquatic > Freshwater > Lake | place: Lake Michigan, USA... | reverse complement strand
GCCAGCGGTGTGTTGCGCGCGGTCCATGAACACGAAATCGGCGGCGCGCCCGACTTCAATCAGGCCGCAATTCAGCTGCCGTATGCGTGCAGTGTTGCCCGTGGCAAAGCAAAACACCATCTCTGCGGGAATGTTTGCCAAGCTCGACAAGAGCGCCACCATGCGCAACATGCCCAGCGGTTGCACGCCTGAACCGGCGGGGCCGTCGGTGCCCAAAATGACGCGGTGCGGGCACTTGAGTTCCAGCGCGGCCTTGGCTGCTGCAATCGCCACACGCTCGTTGCCGTTGTGCACAATTTCAATCGCTCGGCTGGACTTCTCGCACAGCTCACACACGTGCGCTTCTGACAGCGAGGTGTGCCCGCCGTTGATGTGGCCGATCACATCTGCATCGGCTTCGAGCACCACGTCTTTGTCGATCAAGCCCGAGCCGGGAATGGACGGACCGCCCGTGTGTATGGTGCTTTGGATGCCGTGCTTGCGTGCCCATGCCACCATTTCTTTGGCTTCGTAGCCGGCTTTCACCGAGCCCAAACCCACTTCGCCCAGCAAGGTCACGCCTGCCGAGGCGAGTTCGGCAAAGTCGTGTTCGGTCATGCCTTTTTCAATGATGGGTGCACCCGCAATCACTTTGACACCGCCGGGGCGGAAATTGCTGAACGCACGTTGCGCGGTGATGGCCAGTGCTTTCAAACCCACGATGTCTTTGGGGCGGCCCGGCAAATGCACTTCGCCCGCCGACACCATGGTGGTGACGCCGCCGTGCATGGTCGAGTCGATCCAACCCAGTTGGTTTTGACGCGGTGTCCAGTCGCCAAACACCGGGTGCACATGGCTGTCGATCAAGCCCGGCGCAACGCAGGTTTGTCGCACATCGATGGTGGTTTTCGCGCCCTCGGTGTCCAAGTCTTTGAAGCGACCCACCGCGCTGATGATGCCGTCCATCACCACGATGGTGTCGGCTTGCAGAATCGGTTGGTCTATGTCACCGGACAACAACAAGCCGATGTTTTTGATAACGACCTTGCCTGAGGCTTCCTCGATCGTGGTGGTGGCCATGGGACTTCTCCTGAATGCTTTCTTTTGAATTTCTAACCGCCTGAGCCCACAGCATAATGCGTCAAAGACTTTGCCTCGCCCAGCCACGTCAAATCACGCATGCACACACCCAGCACCACCCACACCGACGGTTTGCCCGCCCCTGAACACGGTTTGCCTTTGGGCTTGCAACGGGTCGAGCCCAAACATGGGCCGGTGCGCGAAGGCAAGGTGGAATGCAATGCGTGTCCGGTGTTGTGTCAAATTTCCGAGGGACGCGTGGGTGCTTGCGACCGCTATGCCAACCAAGCGGGCGTGTTGGTGCGTTTGGATGCGGTGGTTTGGTTGAACCGACAAGCGGCGCTGGATCAAACCACCCAAGACCTGTTGCCGCGCTCGGACGCCGACACCTTGCCCCAGCCCTTGTCTGCCAGCGATGAGCCAGAGCGAGGGCTGTTTGTCACAGGCATCGGTGCGTCCACCACCTACCCAGATTACAAACCTGCACCCTTCATCGTGGCCTCGCGTTCCAACGGCGTGGACATGGTGACCGTGGTCACCGAGGGCATCTTCAGTTATTGCAGTCTCAAGGTCAAGATCGATACCGATCGTTACCTGGGTGACGAACGCGCTGCGGTGTTGTACGAGGGCGAAGAGGTTGGCCATGTCACCACAGCGGAATACGGATCGCAAATGCTCAGCTTGGGCGGTGTGCACCATTTGACAGGTGGCAGCAAGAAACAGGGCCGCATGGCATTGCAGTTGATGCATTGGTTGGGTAACCACCAAGCGGTGCAAGTGCAAATTGAAAACGGTGCCCAACTGGTGTTGCAAGCGGGTCAAGCCCCCATCGTTGACGGTGTCACCGAACAACGCATGCGGGTGGGTTGTGGCTCGGCAGCGATTGGCATGTTTGCCCGTCAGTGGCTGGGCGTGTGCGACGAGGTGGTGGTGGTCGATGACCACATCACCGGCGTGTTGACTGAACACCAAGCGGGGCGATGCTTGCACATGAAGCCCAGTGGCATCGCCATCAAAGGGCGCAAGTCCACGCCGGGGCGTTACTTTCAAGTGGCGCAACCCGGGACCGGTTGGGGCGGCACCAGCATCACCGACCCGTTGTCTATCTTGGGTGAATGGAACCCGCAAGAAGCTTGGCCGGGTTTGCGTTTGTTGATGACCTCAACCACGGGCGAGCATGCGGCTTGGTTCGTGCTGGATGACACATTGCAGCCGCAACCCGCTGAGATGCCAATCGAAGTGCGACGCGTGGTTGAGCGCATTGGCGAAAACTGCGAACCCTCGTTGGTCTCGGTGCTGTTTTTGGGTGGCGCCGGCGGCAGTTTGCGCTCTGGCGTCACTGACAACCCGATTCAACTCACGCGTGCGGTCAAGAACGCCTTGGTCAATGTCAGTTGCGGAGGCGCACCGGCGTATGTTTGGCCGGGCGGTGGCATCACGTTGATGGTGGATGTGATGCGCATGCCAGCCAACAGTTTTGGCACGGTGCCAACGCCTGCCATCGTCGCACCCATCGAGTTCAGCATGCGTTTGAGTGATTACCAAGCCTTGGGCGGTCACATGGGTTTTGTTCGTACTTTGGACGACAGCCTTCGCAACGGTGCGTGGCACAACGACGGCGCGCCCACGCAGTTGCGCTGGCAAGCACCTGCAGCCAATGCAACACCGTGGCCGCTGGATGCGCCACCCATGTTGGGTTGATGCCCATGCATGCACAGCGCCGTTCATTGCAAGAGGGTCGCTGGCATTTTCAGCACGGGCCGATCGATTTGGTATTGCAATGCGATGGCCAACCCGCAGCGTGCGCTCAGGCGATCGACACGGCTTGGCATCGGTTCACGCAGGTGTTGCCCGCCTTGGTCAGCGAATTGAATTGGCTCAGGCAACCCGTGTCAGCGTTGCACAACCATGTGTTTCAAGACCCGGTGGCGCGGCGCATGCACCACGCCGCCCGTGCGGCGGCCGTGGCTGCGCCTGACGGGTTTGTCACGCCGATGGCGGCTGTCGCTGGTGCGGTGGCGCAAGAGATGGTGGCGTGTTTGTCGCTCGCCGGTGTGGACCGGGCTTATGTGAACAACGGGGGCGACATCGCGGTGTATTTGCAAGACAACATGCAGTGGCGAGTTGGCGTGGTCACCGACCTGTCCAACGCATTGCAACGCTTGGCCACACAGACGCTGTCAGACCCCGACACGGTTGTGGTGGATGGCGCTTTGGTGTTGGATGCGGCCATGCCTGTGCGAGGTGTGGCCACCAGTGGTTGGCAAGGGCGCAGTTTTTCATTGGGCATTGCCGACAGCGTGACCGTGCTGGCGCAAACCGCAGCGCAGGCGGATGTGGCTGCCACGTTGATTGCGAATGCGGTGAATTTGGATGACCCTCGCATTCAGCGTCGCCCTGCCAACAGTTTGCGCGACGACACCGATTTGGGTGCGCGGTTGGTGACGGTGGATGTGCCGCCCTTGGGCGACAGCGTGGTCAAGCCAGCGTTGCAACTCGGGCTAGACTGTGCCCGTGGCATGCAGGCGTTGGGCCTGATCCATGCCGCGTATGTGTGTTGTCAAGGCCATGTCTTGGTGGCCGAACCCTTGGAATGTTGGGCGCAATGATGAGTGAACTGATCGAACTGCGACGGGTCTTCACCCATGTGGAAGAAATACACCACGAGTTCGGGCCGCCTGCACCACAGCCCTTGTGCCGAGGCGCGATTGCGGCGGTGTTGCGCAACCCGTATGCGGGCAGCTACCACGCTGACATCTTGCCGATGATGGACGCGTTGAACCCCTTGGGGGTCGAGTTGGCCAAGACCTTGTGCGATGCCATGGGTGTCAAGCCCGAGCGCATTCAAGGCTATGGCAAAGGTGCCATCGTGGGTGCCGCTGGTGAACTGGAACATGGCGCGTTGTGGCATGTGCCCGGTGGTTATGCCATGCGAGAGTTGTTGGGCTGGAAAGGCGAGCGTGCGTCTTACACACAAGGCGGCGGCGGGGACAAACCCACAGGTCAGCCGGGCAATGCGCTGGCGATTGTGGCGTCGACCAAAAAAGTCGGTCCGCCCGGTGCGGCGTTGGATGTGCCGATGACACACATCAACGCCAGTTACGTGCGCAGCCATTTTGATGCGATCGAAATGCGTGTGCCCGGTGCGCCGCATGCCGATGAACTCATTGTCATTTTGGCCATGAGCACCGGTGCCAGGGTGCATGCGCGTGTCGGTGGACTCAAGGCCGAGGACATCAGTCAATGGAACGGTTTGCGTTGAACGCGCAGGAGAAAACATGAAAGCGAAGATCCGCAAAATCATTGTGCAAGTCGATGAAATTCACCAAGACGGCGGCAAACCCGTCAGCCCGCCGACACGCCGTGCATTGGCGATGGCCGTGATTGCCAACCCGTATGCGGGTCGGTTCAGCGACAACTTGGATGAACTGATTGACATCGGTGAAGAGCTCGGTGGTTTGTTGGGACAGCGTTGCGTGCAAGCCTTGGGCATGGCGCCTGAGCAAGCGCAGAGTTACGGCAAAGCCGCGGTGGTCGGCGAGGGCGGTGAACTTGAACACGCCGCCGCGTTGTTGCATCCCAAATTGGGGGCACCTCTGCGCTTGGCGGTCAGCAAAGGGGCCGCTTTGGTGCCTTCGGCCAAAAAACAAGGCACACTGGGCACAGCGATCGATGTCCCACTGGGCCACAAAGACGCGGCGTTTGTGCGCAGCCATTTCGACGCCATGGAAGCGCGGGTGGCCGATGCACCGCGTGCCAATGAAATCGTGGTGGCTGTGGTGGTCACCGACAGTGGCCGACCGCACCCGCGTGTCGGCGGTTTGCAAGTACATGAGATCGCGGGCCAAGACGGCCTGCGGTGATTCGGTGTTGAGTCAGTTTCCCTACGCACGGGTTGTGCGGTTTTTTTGATTGGAGTTGCAAGATGAAAGCAGATCGTAGAAAACTTCTGACCGCGTTGGGCACCGTGGGTGCATTGGGTGCGGTAGCGCCTTGGGCCTGGTCGGCTGCCAAAATCAAACCCGGTGAAAACTCGGTGTTGATCGTGGTCGATGTGCAAAATTGTTTCATCGAAGGCGGTACCTTGCCTGTGGCCAAAGGCTCTGAGGTGGTGCCCGTCATCAACCGCATCTCCAAAGCGTTTGACAACATCGTGGTCACACAAGATTGGCACACCCAAGGCCACGCCTCATTTGCCTCTGCCTACGCTGGCAAAAAACCGTTTGAAACCACCAAACTCAGCTATGGCACCCAAGTGCTGTGGCCAGACCACTGCGTGCAAGGCACCAAAGACGCAGAGTTGCACAAAGACTTGGCCTTGCCTTCTGCTCAGTTGATCATTCGCAAGGGCTACCACCCCAAGGTCGACAGCTATTCAGCCTTCATGGAAGCCGACGGCAAAACCGCCACAGGCTTGTCTGGCTACCTGAAACAACGTGGCATCAAGACGGTGTTTGTCACCGGCTTGGCCACTGACTTTTGTGTGGCATGGACCGCCGTGGATGCGCGTGCCGCCGGCTTCGAGGTGTCGGTGGTCGAAGACGCTTGCCGTGCGATTGACCTCAACGGTTCGCTGGAAGCTGCATGGAAAAACATGGCAGCCAAAGGCGTCAAGCGCATTCAGTCGGGCGACATCCAAGTCTGATTCACACGCCCACACCACTGCCGCACATGAAGCCATTGCGATCAGTGGACGTGCAACTCAAGGTCAATCAACAAAGCGTTGATCTGACCTTGAGTGATGCCGCCACCTTGTTACATGTGTTGCGCAATGACTTGGGGCTCAATGGCCCGAAATACGGTTGTGGATTGGGTGAGTGCGGCGCATGCACGGTGCTGGTGGATGACATGCCCGCCAGAGCCTGTGTCATTCCTGCTTTGGAAATGCAAGGTCGCGACATCACCACGCTGGAGGGCTTAGGTAACGCCAGTTCACCGCATCCGGTGCAGCAAGCGTTCATCGACACACAGGCCGCGCAATGCGGCTATTGTTTGAATGGCATGTTGATGATGACCGTGGCGTTGTTGCGCAAGCACCCCCAACCCAATGACACACAGATTCGACAGGCCTTGTCGGCCAACCTGTGCCGCTGTGGCACACACATCGAAATCATCGCGGCGGTGCACCGGGCTGCTGCGTTGATGAACCTTCACACCGCTTGACCATGCGAGCGGCCAAGGTTCAACACCGCGCAGACATGTTTCAGGCACAAGGCGTGTTGCGCATTGTTCGCGCGCCGCTGCCTGTTTCGCCACCGCTGGCTGGGCAACCCGGTTTTGTCTACAGCCAGCCTGATGAAGGAGCGGAGTGTTTCATCGCGGTGTGGGACGACGGCAGTGTGACCGCGTTGCATGGCCATGTGGATTTGGGCACCGGTTTGCGCACAGCTCTCACGCAAATCGTTGCGGAAGAATTGTCGATTTCACCCGCGCGCGTGCACATGGTCATGGGCATGACAGGTGTGTCCCCGAACCAAGGGTCGACGATCGCCAGTGCATCCATCCAAGTGCATGCTGCACCGTTGCGTGCGGCGGCGGCACAGGCTGCGCAATGGTTATTGCAACAAGCCGCCCGTTTGTGGGTCACATCACCAGCGACTTTGCGATTGGTGGAAGAAGGCATTGAAGCAGCGGGCCGTGCGCCCGTGCCATGGTCCAGTTTGCTCCATGGGGTAAGTGTTGAGTTGCAATTGGACTTGGACACACCGCTCAAACCTGTGGACGCACACACCGTGTCGGGTCAGAGCTTGCCTCGAATCGACATACCGGGCAAGGTGTTTGGTGAACTGGTGTTCGTGCATGACATGCGTTTGCCTGGCATGTTGCATGGTCGGGTGGTTCGCCCTCCGTACGCTGGCGCTGACAGCGGTGACTTCATTGGTCAAACACTCGAGCGCGTGGACACACAGTCGATTGCCCATCTGCCCGGTATTCGATCTGTGGTGGTGCAAGGCGATTTTGTGGGCATCGTGGCTGAACGCGAGGAACACGCCGAGCAAGCCATGCGCGAACTCAAAGTCATTTGGAAGCCATGGCCAGGCATGCCCGATGTGTCTGACGCCGAAAACGCGATTCGCCGCCACCCATCCACGCCACGCGAGTTGGTCAATGAAGGTGACGTGGACCAAGCGCTGGCCGATGCATCGCAACATTTGCAACGCACTTATGTCTGGCCTTACCAATTGCATGCATCCATCGGACCGTCATGCGCGGTCGCGCACTGGCAGCCAGTGGCCACGGATGACATGCCATGTCAATTGCGGGTATGGGCAGGGACACAAAACCCGCATGCCTTGCGCGCGGACATTGCGTTGTTGTGTGGGTTGCGCGACACCGAGGTGGATGTGGTGCGCATGGAAGCCGCTGGTTGCTACGGGCGCAATGGCGCAGACGATGTGGCCGCCGATGCGGCGCTGTTGTCCAAAGCGGTGGGTGCCCCGGTGCGCGTGCAACTCAGCCGCGAGCAAGAGCACGTGTGGGAGCCAAAAGGCGCCGCGCAATTGATGCAAGTGCAAGGCGGGTTGGCCAGCAGTGGCGAGCCCAGCGGTTACGACTTTCACACCTCTTATCCATCGAATGGGGCAACCACTTTGGCATTGTTGTTGACCCGCACCGTCGAACCATTGGCACGCGCTTATGAAATGGGTGACCGCACTGCGCGACCACCGTATGACTTTGCCGATCTGCGCGTCACCGTCAACGACATGCCGCCGATCTTGCGTGCATCTTGGCTGCGCGGTGTGTCTGCTTTGCCAAATGCGTTTGCGCATGAAAGCTTCATTGACGAGTTGGCCAGCGCCGCAGGCCAAGACCCCTTGCAATACCGCTTGGCGCATTTGTCGGATCAGCGTGCACGTGAAGTGTTGCAAGCCACCGCAGACAAAGCAGGTTGGCAGCCACACACACGCCCTCAACAACAACACGCCCAAGGTGAATGGTTGCAAGGTCAAGGCATTGCCTACGCGCGTTACACGCACAGCAAATGGCCAGGTTTTGGCGCGGCATGGGCCGCTTGGGTGGCTGACGTGCAAGTGCATCAAACCACGGGCGAAGTGCAAGTCAAACGCGTCGTGGTCGGGCATGACGCCGGTCGCGTCATCAACCCGAAAGGCGTTGAACACCAAGTGCATGGCAATGTGTTGCAGACCACGAGCCGCGCCTTGTTTGAACACATGCAAACCGATGCCAACGATGGCCGCGTGACCAGCGCGGAGTGGGGCAGTTATCCGATTTTGAATTTCAAGCAAGTGCCGGTGATTGAAGTCGTGCAAATGCCGCGCCCCTTGCAAGACCCATTGGGTGCGGGTGAATCGTCTTCGGTGCCAGGCACGGCTGCGATTGCAAACGCCATATTCGATGCCACTGGTGTGCGTTTTCGCAACCCGCCGTTCACGCCTGAGGTGGTGCGTGCGGCTTTGCACCCGTTGTCAGCACCTGCCACCCCAACGCCACCTGTCCAACCGGCACCCGCCAGCGCACCGCGCTCTGCTCAGCCCGGGTGGGATGTGTCTTGGGGAAAGCGAATCACACAGGTGGGCGGCGTGTTGTTCGCGACCATCGCCGTGGTCAGCGCATGGGTCGGTGTGCGAACCGCGTTGCCAAGCGTCGCACCAGTGGCCGCTGCGTTCAGTGAGTCGCAAATCAGCCGGGGCGCCACATTGGCAGCGTTGGGCAATTGCATCACGTGTCACACCGCTGACCAAGGCGTTCCTTTGGCAGGTGGCAAACCGTTTGTCACACCCTACGGCACTGTCTACAGCACCAACCTCAGTCCGGATCTGCAGACCGGCATCGGTGCATGGTCGTACCAAGCGTTCGCACGCGCCATGCGTGAAGGTATTTCGCAAGATGGCCATGCCTTGTACCCGGTGTTTCCGTTCACCTCGTTTGCACGCATCAGCGATGACGACATGACCGCGTTGTATGCGTGGTTGATGTCGCAACCGCCCGTGACGCACACCCCGCCTGAGGCGCACATGTGGGGTGGTTTGAATTTCCGCCCGTTGCTGTCGGTGTGGAATGGTTTGTTTCACCAAGACCGGCAAGAGCGCTACGACAGCAGCCAAACAGCGCAATGGAACCGCGGTGAATACTTGGTCAATGGCGTGGCGCATTGCGGCGCATGCCATACCCCGCGCAATGCTTTGGGTGCAGAACAAAAGCAAACCGGCTACATGCAAGGCGCCATGGTGGAAGGTTGGCATGCGCCGGCATTGACCGCGTTCAACGCTTCCCCCATGCCTTGGCGTGCGCAAGATTTTTTCAATTACCTGCGACAGGGCTTCAGCGGTTTTCACGGCACAGCCAGTGGTCCCATGGCACAAGTGGTTCGCAATTTGCACAGCGTGTCAGACGAGGATGTGCAAGCCATGGCAGTGTATTTGGCATCGTTGAATCCGGCTGCAGCCGCATTGGATGACGCCGACTATGGTGCGCGAGCCCTGAGTGTGGTGACCCAAGCGGCTGCCAGCGCTGCGCTGAATGATGCAGCTGCGCGTCAATTCGCAGGCAGTTGCGGGGCGTGTCACCACGAGGGTGACGGCCCACAGTTGTTGGGTGTGAACCAACCCTTGGCACTCAATGGCAACTTGCACAGCGACAGCCCTGCCAACCTGATCAAAGTGATTTTGCATGGTGTGCAACAACCTGCGTCAAGACAGACGGGATTCATGCCAGGGTTTGAACACAGTTTGAGCAAGGCGCAAATCGTGTCCTTGGTGAAATGGATGCGACAGCGTTATGCACCGAACAAACCGGCTTGGACTGAAGCAGACATTGCAAAGGAATTTCCATGACATGGTGTCAGCGGTTGTCAGCGTGTGGTTTGAAAAGTTGGACAGTGGTGTGCCATGGCATCGGCGGATGGTTTGCCATGGTCTGTTGCGTCATGCCGTTGCATGCACATGCCACGGAGATCAGTCCTGAGACCAGCAAAGAAGAACGCATCGCCATCTTCCGACTCAACGTTGACAAGATATTGCGACAGTTAGACGCGCGCCAAGGGCCGGGCTTGGCCGTGTGGGTGGAATGGGAAGGTGAAGTCATCTACAACAACTGGGCGGGTTTGGCACAGCGTGATCAACGCATTCCCATCGATGGCAATACCGTGTTCGAGTTGGCATCTGCTTCCAAACCGATGACTGCCGCCGCCGTGATGCAGTTGGCCGACAGTGGCGTGCTCAAACTTGACGACAGTGTGAACCAATGGGTTCCTGGACTGCCATCGGAGTGGACCGGCATCACGGTTCAGCATTTGTTGACACAAAGCGCAGGTGTGCCAGACTATATGCGTCAAATCACCGCAGCGACGCTCATGGAGTTAGACGGGTTGACCAATGACAAGTTATTGAAACGCTGGCGCACCGATCCACGTTTGAATTTTTCGCCTGGTTCACAGGCGCAATACAGCAACAGCAACTATGTGCTGCTGGCGGAAATTGTCACCAACGCTTGTGGCAAGAGTTTTGGTGAATGCCTGCGACAAGGCATGTTCGAACCACTGGGCATGACCCGCAGCAGGGTAGAGACGCAGCCACGCTTGCTGGACGAAACCTTGGCACTGAACTATGCAGCGACCCAACGGACCAAGGGCATTCAACTTCGCACCGAAGGACCCACAGGCATTTACAGTTCGTTGTCTGACATTGCGATTTGGCTGCGTGCATACCAGGATGGAAGAGTGGTGAGCCCAGACAGCCACGCCCGCATGACCCAACCGGGAACTGCGAACCCAGCCTTTGAAAACGGTGACCTGTATGGCATGGGTTGGGTGCTGTCATCTGACAAACCCAACCATGGTGCTTATGCACATGCCGGGCAAAAAGACGGTTACCGCACGCTCATTCGTGCCAACCCGCATTACCGTGTCAGTTATATCTTGCTAAGTAATGGGGGCGATTTTGTGCAACCCGTTTCTAACGAGGTGCATTACTGGATACAAGAGTTGTTCGAGGGGTCGTTTTAGCCCATGCCTGTCCATCAAATTCTCAAAATGGGTGACGCGCGTTTGTGGCGCGTGGCCAAACCTGTGACGGTGTTTGACACACCCGAGTTGCACACGCTGATTGCAGACATGCGCGAAACCATGGCCGCAGCCAATGGAGCAGGGCTGGCGGCGCCACAAATTGGTGTTCATTTACAAGTGGTGATTTTTGGAAGCCCGTACCCGAACCCGCGTTACCCTGACCGACCACGGGTGCCAGAGACGGTATTGATCAACCCCGTCATCACGCCCATCGGTACAGAAGAAGAGCAGGATTGGGAAGGGTGCTTGTCAGTGCCTGGCATGCGCGGCATGGTGCCTAGGTGGGCGCATATCCGCTACACCGGGTTTGACGAAAAAGGCCATCCCATCGATCGAACCGTGGATGGTTTTCATGCGCGTGTGGTGCAACACGAATGCGATCACTTGATCGGCAAGCTCTACCCGATGCGGGTGAGAGACTTCACCAAGTTTGGTTACACAGAGGTGTTGTTTCCGGAGATCGGGGACGTGGAGGATGATTAGGTAATTGGGTAATTGGGGTCAGTTTCCAATTTCTTTTAGGGGTAATTGGGGTCAGTTTCCAATTTCTAAAAGAAATTGGAAACTGACCCCAATTACCCAATTACCCCATGAATTAACGCTGATACCTGTTAACCGGCATGCCTGCACTCTGTCTTCTCTGCATTTCCAACCGCTCAAACATGTTCAGCATCGATTCAATGCGCGGGGGTTTGGACAGCATCGCAGGGTCAGGTGTCAACGTTTGTGCACTGAGTTGACACTGCTCCACCAGGTACGCAATGCCTGCCAAGGGTTGCGGTTGATGGCGTTTCACAGTGACCCAACGCGATTGCACCCATGCGCGGGCCAACAGCCACAGTTTGCGTTTGCCGCTGACCACGCTGCGATGGTTGACCGGGTCCATGCCGATGCGGCGCAGTTGGTGGCCTATTTCGGCGTAAATGAGATTGGCTGACATGATGGCCGAGCGGCAATCGCGCGGCAAATGGGCAATGCCCGCCGTGGATTGTTTGTACAAACGGTCGGCCTCTTGCAGCACCCGCTCAACCACGCGTTGCAAGGCAGGCGTACACGTTGGCGTGAGCAACCAAGCATCCGGGTCCATGCCTTCTTCGCGCATCCATTGCAGCGGCAAATACACACGGCCAATGCGCGCGTCTTCACCCACATCTCGCGCGATGTTGGTGAGTTGCATGGCCACGCCCAATTCACACGCTCGCGCCAGTGTGACCGCTTGTTGCGGGCCCATGATCCAACACATCATGGCACCCACACTGCCCGCCACACGCGCGGCATAGCCGTGCAAATCTTCCATGGTGTCGTAGCGCCGTTCGTGGCCGTCCCACGCAAAACCATCCAGCAACGCGTCCAACAAATGGCGCGGTAAATCATGGCGTTGCACCACCACCGCCAAGGCGCGGTCTTCGACCGTGTTCTCGGGTTGGCCAGCATAAATGCGGTCCAAGCGGTGGTGAAGCACTTTCAAGCTGCGCTCGATCGAGTCGCCCAAATCCACCATGTCATCAGCGACACGGCAAAACGCATACAACGCAATCGATGCGTCGCGGATGCGTTGTGGCAACAAGCGGCTGGCGGCGAAAAATGTTTTGGAGCCACCGCGCATCATGTCGACGCAGGCGGTCAAATCATGGTCGGCTTGGTCAGTAAAAGGCAAGGGCATGGGGGACCACCTGTTCAAGCATTTTGGCTGACATCAACACACTGGGAACGCCTGCACCCGGTTGCGTACCGGCGCCCACCAAAAACAAATTCTTCACATCTTCACTTCGGTTGTGCGGACGAAACCATGCACTTTGCGTGATGACCGGCTCTAAGCCAAAGCCTGCGCCTTTGAACGACCACAAACGGTCTTGGAAATCTTGGGGCGTGGTCACGCGCGACGTGACGATGTGTTGCTTCAAATTCGGCAACACGCTGTCTTGCAATGCGGTTGCAATCGCATCCCGGTATCGCTCGGTGATGGCGGGCCAGTCGGTACCGCTGCTCAAATTGGGAACAACGGACAAGGCGTAAAACGTGTCGCATCCAGCAGGTGCCAGCGACGGGTCGGTGGCGGTCGGGCGGTACAAATACAGGCTGAAATCTTTGGCCAGTGTGTGGTTCTTGAAAATGTCTTGCAACAGTTCTTTGTAGCGTGGACCCAGCACCATCATGTGGTGCGGCACCTCTTTGTACTGCGTGTTGGTACCGAAATACCAAACGAACAAGCCGGACGAGTATTGGCCCTTTTCAATCCGGCGGTTACGCCAATGGGGCCGGTCTTTTTCTTCGATCAAATAGCGGTATGTCCATGCCGCGTCGGCGTTGCTGACCACGATGTCTGCACCGATCAACTCACCGTTGTCCAATTCGACCGCGATCGCCTTGCCATCTTTGACGCGAATGCGTGTGACAGGGGCGTTGTAGCGGATGGGGACCATGCGCTCTTTGAGCAATCCCACCAAAGCATTGACGATGGCACCTGTGCCGCCGATGGCCGAATGCACGCCCCAACGTTGTTCAAGGATGTGGATCAGCGAATACACGCAAGTGACTGAAAACGGATTGCCTCCAATCAGCAACGGGTGAAAACTCATGACGATGCGCAGTTTGGGGTGCTTGAGGTAGCGCGCCACCATGCTGTGAATCGAGCGCCAGGCCTTCATGCGCGCCAAGTTGGGCAAGGCTTTGATGACATCACCGATGGTTTCAAACGGGATCGAACCCAATTCAACAAACCCCAATTCGTAGCAACGCGCCGAGGCCTTCATCAGGTCTTTGAACCCTTGCACATCAGACGGGCTGATGGCTTCAATTTGGGCCAGCATGGACGCTTCGTCATTGCTGTAATCGAAGTGCGTGCCATCGTCAAAACGAATCCGGTAGAACGGCGACATCGGGCGCAAATCCACATGGTCTTCCATGCGTTGACCGCACAAGCTGAACAACTCTTGCAATAAGTGGGGCAGCGTGATGATGGTCGGGCCGGCGTCAAATGTGAACCCATCTTGCTTGTGCACATAGGCACGTCCACCGGGCGCATCGAGTTTTTCCAAGACCTGCACTTGGTAGCCCATCACGCTCAACCGGATCGCGGCGGCCAGTCCACCAAAACCACTGCCAATGACAATGGCGCGTGGCGAATGCCGCGCTGGGGTTTCGCCCGAAGCGCGGTCGATTTCTGTGCGAAAGGCGTTCATGCCGGGTCAGCCTGTTTGCTGGCGTTCACAGGCAAGTGGACGGTGGCGTCGGTGTCAGTCAATGGCAACCGGGGCAATGCATACGGGCTGCGTTTCATGGCCCAGCCCCACACACGTTGCAACGGCAGGGCGAACACCATCAACAGGTGTTCAATGATGGCCAAGCCCAGCAGCGAGGAGAGCAGCACCCAACCGGTGCTGATGATCACCGCGCCGGTGTGCAATTCCCACACCATCCAAGACCAGACCACCACGGACAGCGCCATGGTGAAAAAGAAAAAAGGACTGATGCGACCGCTTTTGAAATAGCTGGCGATGTAACGCAAATGCACGGGTAAATACTGTTCGCCCACTTGCGGCACACCAAAAAACAAATTGAGTTTGGCGCTCAAACGCATGCACCACAGCAACGCGTAGGTGCACAAGGCCACGTGGTTGGGTTGACCTTGTTGCAAAGCCAGCAACACGCCAAAGTTAAACAGCAATGCCACTTCGTGGTAGAGCAAAGCCATCACGGATTGGCCAAAGCGTTGGTTCAAACCCAAGCCTGGGTCGAGCGCGGTTCGCCGAGGCCCAGCCAACCAGCCAGTGAGAAACGCCATCTCATGCCAACTCCACATGGCGATCACGCTGACAAAACCAATGTAAGCGTTGGTCACCGAGTGCGAGCGCATGCTCAGCGACGCTGTCCACAAGCTCAAGCCCAGCAAAAAGCTGAGGCAAAACATGCTCCACCGAAAGGTGGCAGCGGGCAGGCGCACCAACCACAAAATCGCGCCCGTGCCCAACCACCAGCAAAACACCGCAAACAAGCTGGCGCCAAGCGTGGTGGAGAAAAAATCAATCATGCAAACATGCCTTTACCAAGTCGGTTGCATGCGAATGTCTGCAGGCAAAGCGTTTTTCTTGACTGGCAGCAAGTACAACCGGCCAAAAGTGAACACGGCTTGTACCGCTGTGATCGCGCGGCCGGCCAAGCCGATGACGCCACCGCGTTCTTTGGCTTTGGCGTTCGCAATGGACAGCTCGACCAAGCGCGTCATGCAGGCACGGAATGTGGGGTGGTCAATGTCCACCTCGACAGGAAAGACTTGGCGAGCGATGTCTGAGGTGATGCGAAACACCTCATAGTCGTATTCGGTGGACTCAAAGCCCATGGCCTCGTGTAACAAAGGACGGGTGTGGTCACGCACATACATGGTGGCGTACACCGCGAGAATGAAAAAGCGGATCCACAGCAAGTTCACGCCTCGCAGCAAATGGGGGTTGGCACGCATGATCAATGCAAACGATTCGCCGTGGCGGAATTCGTCATTGCACCAGCGCTCAAACCAGCGAAAGATCGGGTGAAAGCGTTTGTCGGGATGCTTTTCGAGTTGGCGGTAAATGGTGATGTAACGCGCATAGCCGATTTTTTCGGACAGGTAGGTGGCGTAAAAAATGAATTTGGGTTGGAAGAAGGTGTAGGACTTGGTGCGTTTGAGTTGGCCCAAATCAATGCCCAAATCAAAATCGCGCAATGATTGGTTGATGAACCCAGCATGGCGCGATTCGTCGCGTGCCATGAAGGTCATCAGTTGCTTGATGTCGGGGTTTTTCACATGCTTGCGCACTTCGTTGTACAAAATACAGCCGGAGAATTCCGAGGTGAGTGAGCTGATCAAGAAGTCCAAAAACTCTTGGCGCATTTCAGGCGACAACTGCGGCATCAACTCGCGCACTTCTTCAGCAAACGCCGCGTCACGTTGGAAGTGGTCATGGTTGTTGTCGCCTTCGTACTCTTTCATCATCACGTCCCATTCGGCGCGCACGGGTTCGATGTTGAGGCGGTCCATGGCATCGAAATCGGTGGTGTAAAAGCGCGGGCTCAGCACGGTGTTGCGCACAGCTTTGGCGTTGGCTTGGGCGGCGTTTTCTACCGTGCCGATCAGCAATTCAACATGGTCAAAGTCAAGGGCGGCAGCTTGGGTCATGGCTTACTCCTGGGAAGCGTTCAGAGAAGGTTTGGCGTGAATTTGCAATTGGGCAAAGGACGACATGTTGGTCGGCCCGAAAGATTCGAGGTCAATGCGTACATTGGTGGCGGGATCGAACAGGGTCAAGCGGCCATCGGTGTGGGCTTTGAGCTCAAAGGCAGGGCCAGAGCCAATGCCTCGGCGCATGCGCTCGCGCGACAGTGTGCGCAAGGTGCCGCGCACAAACCCTTGCTCGCCTTGGTAGCGCGCGATTTCCATTGAGTTGTTGGTGTCCAGCACAGCGATGTCGCCATTTGGGCGGTCTTCAAACCGCAAGCTCATTTGCCAAGCGACAGGGGCGTCGTTCTGTGGTGAGACCATGCCTTGACCGCGCAACAACGCCACCACCAACAGCACGCTGCTGAGGAAGCCGACAAATATCCAGCCGGTCAGACTGTGGTGTCCGGGCAGGTGGTTGTTCGGCAAGGATTGGCTCATGTGGAATACGCCCCTTGGTTCATGTCCATGTCAGCCGACGTGTCGATGATGTCACCGAGCATGACCGCCACATGGGGGTTGGCTTCGCGCCACGCCAATGCCAGCCGTTCGCCGACCCGCACCGCGTCCGGAATGCACCGCAAACAAGGCTCTGGGTTTTTCAAGGCCCAAGGTTTGGCATGTGGCCACAGGTTCAACCAAGCGATGTGATCGTCACCCGCCAACTTCAAAGCGATATCGCCACTGCCATTTTTCAAAGGCTTGACACTGGCCGCGGCCACCATGCGAAGCGGCAGGTTGAAGGTCAGGGTGAGCACAATGCCGATGCGCATCACCACGCGTTTGTTGGTCAAGGTGTAGAGCGCGGTTCGGGCGGTCATCCAAGCCAACCACGACAGTACCGCCAATGCCGTCAAACTGAGCACCAAACTGGTGGCCAAGGGCACCAGCAACCGGGGTTGAGGTTCGCCCAGCAAATACAACGTTTGCAACACCATCATCACACCGAAATACACCGCCAGCGTGCGCACATGAAACACATGCAACGCCAGCTGCTTCCAGTCGGGCGCGCCTTGCCACAGCAGGCGTTCACTTGCCGGCAAAGGCTCGGGCAAACCGGGTGCTGCCTCGAACTCGTGTTCGTGGTGAGGATTGACGTTCAAAACAACGGCTCCTGACGTTCTGGCATGGCGTAGAGCGTGCCTGCACCGTAATACGCGGTGATTTTTTCTTCCTCGAGCAAGGTGATTTGTGTGTCACTTTTGGTCGTCGGGACATTGGCAAACTGCGACGCCAGAATGGATGACACGAACACACCGCGGCGGTTGATGCGCGAGAAGGTCATGGGCAACAACACGGTGCCGCCCGAGTGCAACGACACTTCGATGTAGCGAAACATCATTTCACAGCGGTCGACCCACAGGTCTTTGACATGACCGGCTTCGAACCGGTCAGCGCCATACACCGGCAAGCCGCGTGGATCGATGTCGGGTGACATCACACCATGGTCAGCGGCCACGCGCAACGGCACGATCTTGATGTCGCCACCGTGGTAGAGGTCTGGTTCGTCCGCACGTGCCGCCCATGCGCCGGGGCCGACACCGGCCAGCAGCGGATCGCCCACCGGTTCCAAAGGTGCACCCAGCCAAGCATGCGCAGGTTGAGCGGTGTAACTGCCATCCACTCGGTTGACATCAGGCGCCAAGAATTCACGGCCATCTGCCATCTTGAACACTTTGGGCTCTGGCATGGGCCAGCCGATTTGTACCGGTCCCCCTTGCAAATGGCCGTTGTCCATCGGATAGCCTTCGCGGTGGTTTTCCCGGGCAAGGTAGTAAATCAGGCCGGCAAAGAAAATCCAAAACATATAGAGGACGATTTGGGCAACGTCCACGTATTGGGTGATAGCACCAGTTTCCATGCTCATTCTCCTTTTAAGAGCGCAAAAAAAATTCAGCCCGGCAGTTCAGCCAAACCCAATCGGCTGTCTTGCGGCGCGCTGGTGGGCCGCTTGCGGCTGACCAGCGGACCCAAGGCAATCAACACACAAAACAACATGTACATCTCGATGTGAAACACCACGCTGTATCCGGTCACCGGTGAGACCAGTGCCTCACCGAGCAAACCCTGTTCTGCCAGATGACCCACCACGTCCCGGGTGACACCACCCAAGGCCATGGCAATGCCGGATGCCGTGGCTTGCACCGCACCCCATGCGCCAAGCACCATGCCGGCATGCAAGGCGTCTGTCATGGCCATGGCAGACAGCAACATGCCCACTGAAAACAGACCGCCGCCGAACCCTATCAAGGTGGCGCCGGTTTGGAACAGCAAGGCAGAATGCAGCGGGGCAGAAAAAATGACGCACGCGAAGGCGGGCAAACCGATCAGCGCCCCGAGTGCGGCCAAGCGGTAAGCGTCCATGCCGCGTGACATGAAGCGTGCGGACAGCGCAAACGCCAACAACGCGCCAGTCGCAGTCAGTGCGGTCAAGGCGCTGGTCAAACTGACATCCAGACCCAGTACCTGTGCACCATAAGGCTCCAGCACGATGTCTTGCATGCTGAATGCCGCAGTGCCCAAACCCACGGTCCATAAAAAACGGCGCATTTTTGGCAAGGCCATCAGCGTTCGCCATTGCTGAGAAAACCCATCGGGTTCACGTTGGCCGCGACGGCTGCCGCGGGCTTCTTGTTTCCACAGCGACAGCAGGTTGAGCGCCACGACCAAAACCGCGCTGCCCTGAACCACTTGGATGAGTTTTTTCGGTGAAAAATCGCTCAGCAGCAGGCTCAGCGCCGCACTGCCCACAATCAACCCCAACAGCAGCATGGCATACATCAAGGCCACCACACGCGGACGTTTGTCGGCGGGTGAGACATCAGAGGCCAAGGCCAGTCCCGCAGTTTGCGTGATTTGCATGCCAGCGCCGACACACAAAAACGCCATGGCTGCGCCAAAGCGGATCACCCACAAATAGCCTTCGCGTGGCTCTGACAAACCGAGCAAAGCAAACGGCATGATGGCCAAACCACCGAACATCAAGATGGTGCCGATCCACATGTAGGGGATGCGGCGCAGACCCAGCGCAGAAGGGTGCGTGTCGCTGCGGTAGCCAATCATCGCGCGCAGCGGCGCAAACACCAAGGGCAGCGCCACCGACACCGCAACCCACCAAGCGGGCACTTGCAATTCGATGATCATCACGCGATTGAGCGTGCCCACCAGCAAGGCCATGGCCATGCCCACCGACAGTTGGAACAACGCCAAACGAAACAGCCGTGTGATCGGCAGGTCAGGCGAAGCCGCGTCTGCGAATGGCACGTACTGCAGCATCAGCGACTGCATCCAAGCGGGCGGGCGCGCGGAGAAACTCATTGCTTCACCCACTCCCAAGCTTGCGAGGTGTAAAAGCCGCTGGACACGCGGTGCATGCGCTGCGGCCGCCAGCCGTGTTCACGCACCGCACGTTCAATGTAAACATGCAAAGTGGATTTGCGTACAGGCGAGAGTTGTGGCGAGCGGTCGGTACGCGGAAACAAGCGTCCCATGGCGTGTGCCACAGCCAGCAAGGGTGAATGTGGTGCAAAGGTGAAGAGCACCGAATGCTGGGTGCGTTGAGCGATGGCTTCAAAGGCGTTGGCAATGTCCTGGGTGTCGTAATGGATCAATGAATCCATGCACACCACATGGTCGAATTTCCCATGCTCTGCCGACAGCATGTCGCCTGCCAAAAACTCGATGCGTCCACCGCGTGCAGACAAGCTGGGGTCGGCCAGCAGTTCTTGGGCATGACGGTCACGCGCGAGGTTGACCAGCGTGGGTGACAAATCGATGGCCACCACGTGCGCGCCACGTTTCATCGCTTCTTGTGCCAATGCGCCTGTGCCGCAACCGGCGTCCAGTAAACGCATGCCACGCAGGTCTTGCGGTAACCAAGACAACAAGGTGTGTCGCATTTGGTCGCGGCCTCGGCGCACCGTGGTGCGAATCCGCCCCACCGGTGCGTTGGAGGTCAGCACCTCCCAGGCTTTGGCAGCGGTGCGATCGAAATAGGTTTCGATCTGGCCGCGTCTGGCGACATAACTGGCGTGGTTCATCTCAATCAAATCCCAACAAATCAAAAATATCGCGGTCTTTCATGGGTATCGATGGCAATGGGTCACCGCCTAACCACAAGGCAGCGGCCAAGCGCATGTATTCGTCTTGCACGGCTTTCACCGCAGGTGTGGGATCGAGTTCAAACAACGTGCATTTCTTCAGACGGCTTTTGCGGATTTCGTCCAGCATGGGGAAATGCGCCATGGTTTTGAGACCGGTGACCGCATTGAATTTGTCCACTTGATCGGTCTCGTCGCTGCGGTTGACGATGACGCCACCCAAACGCACGTTGTAGTTTTTGGCTTTGGCACCAATGGCTTGCACAATGCGGTTCATTGCAAAGATGGAATCGAAATCGTTGGCGGTGACGATCAAGGCGCGGTCAGCGTGTTGCAAGGGCGCGGCAAAGCCACCACACACGACGTCACCGAGCACATCAAAAATCACGACATCGGTGTCTTCCAACAAATGGTGTTCTTTGAGCAATTTGACGGTCTGACCGACCACGTAGCCGCCACAACCGGTGCCGGCAGGCGGGCCGCCGGCTTCGACGCACATCACGCCGTTGTAGCCTTTGAACACAAAGTCATCCAAGCGCAATTCCTCGGCGTGAAAGTCCACCGCTTCAAGCGCGTCAATCACCGTGGGCATGAGTTTTTTGGTCAGCGTGAACGTGGAGTCGTGCTTGGGATCGCAACCGATTTGCAGCACCCGTTTGCCCAGCTTGCTGAAAGCCACAGACAAGTTGGATGAGGTGGTGCTTTTGCCAATGCCACCCTTGCCATAAATGGCAAAGACTTTGGCATTGCCGATTTTCACGCTGGGGTCGAGTTGCACCTGAACGCTGCCCTCGCCATCGGGGGGTCGTGGGCCGCGTTTGATGTCGGTCACGGGGATGGTCGCTGTTTCAATCATGGTGTTTTTCCTGTGGTGATGTCATCGGCTGAAATGGGCCTTGGCTTCGTACATGGTCTCGACCGTGATGCGCGATACGCCGCGCTCACGGGCAAATAACTCGGTGTTGCGACGTGCTTTGCCTCGCACAAAAAACGGGATTTTTTTCAATTCTTTTTCGGCTTCTGGTGCCCAGTCGGTGCTGTCGGCACGCTCGCTGGCCGCGCTTGCAGCAGGCAGTTCAATTTGTTCATCTTGCTGCGACAAATGCACTTCTGCCAAGGTGTCTGCCGACACCACTTTCATGGGTGATACGGGTGTGCCGTGTCCAGAACCCAAGTGCGACGGTGCTGCGCCATCGTGGAACTCGAAGTCTTCACGGAACATGCCCAGCAGGTGTTCCTCCAAACCCATCATCAACGGATGCACCCATGTGTCAAACAACACATTGGCGCCTTCAAAACCCATTTGCGGCGCATAACGCGCAGGGAAATCTTGCACATGCATGGGCGCGGAAATGACCGTGCATGGAATGCCCAAGCGTTTGGCAATGTGCCGCTCCATTTGCGTGCCCAGCAGCAGTTCAGGTTGCAAGGCTTTGACTTGGTCTTCGACGTCCAAATAGTCGTCGGTGATCAACGCTTCGACCCCATACAACTTGGCTGCCTCACGCACCTCGCGAGCGAATTCGCGGCTGTAAGTGCCCAAGCCAACCACTTCAAACCCCATCTCTTGGTGCGCCACGCGTGCAGCGGCGATGGCGTGGGTGGCGTCGCCAAACACAAACACCCGCTTGCCGGTGAGGTAGGTGGAATCCACCGATTTGGCATACCAACGGGCGCGCGAGTTTTGCAAATACGCTTGGCGCGTCGCTTCGGTGTTGCCCATGCCGGCGAGTTCGCGCACCTCGGCGATGAAGTCCAGCGTGCCGTTCACGCCATAAGGCACACACTGGGTAAACGGTTGGTCAAACTGTCGCTGCAACCACAGAGCGGCGGTGCGCCCGAGTTCGGGATAGAGCACCACGTTGAAATCGGCTTGGGGGATGTTGCGAATGTCGGCCACACTGGCGTCCAGCGGTGCCACCACGTTCACTTGAATGCCAATCTCTTGCAGCAAGGCACGAATTTCTTTCGTGTCGTCGCGGTGGCGAAACCCCAGGGCGGTGGGTCCGAGGATGTTGCACACCGCGGCACGGCCCGCCATTGGGGTGCGTTGATGTTGGCCAGGCACCAATGCGCGTACCAAGTGGTAGAAGGTTTCGGCGGCACCCCAGTTTTCTTTGCGTTGGTAAGCAGGCAACTCGAGCGCGACCACCGGGATCGGCAAGTTCAACGCCAGCGCCAAACCACCCGGATCGTCTTGAATCAATTCAGCGGTGCAGGATGCACCGACCAACATGGCGTTTGGCTTGAAGCGTTCGTGCGCGTCACGCGCGGCCTCTTTGAACAACTCGGCCGTGTCACCACCGAGGTCACGCGCTTGAAACGTGGTGTAGGTGACAGGCGGGCGACGCGGCAGTCGCTCGATCATGGTGAACAGCAAATCTGCATAGGTGTCGCCTTGCGGGGCGTGCAACACATAGTGCACATCTTTCATGGCGGTGGCCACACGCATGGCGCCGACGTGAGGCGGTCCTTCGTATGTCCAGAGCGTGAGTTGCATGGTCTGTCCTCAGGCGGCGAGTTTGATGCGACGGCGCAAGGGGCGGCTGAACAATTCGGCCAAGTCCGCGGCTTGCTCGTAGCCTTGTATGGGGGTGAAGACCAGCTCAATCGCCCACTTGGTGGCGATGCCTTGGGCCTCTAGCGGGTTGGCCAAACCGAGTCCGCACACCACCAAATCCGGGGCCTCGGCATGGCAACGGTCTAACTGGTTTTCCACATGCTGGCCTTCGGTGATGCGCGCACCCGCTGGCAGCAGCGCCAATTCTTCGGCCATCAATTTGCGGTGCAAATAAGGCGTGCCGATTTCAGCCAATTGCATGCCCATTTCGCGTTGAAGAAAACGCGCCAGTGGAATTTCCAATTGCGAATCGGGAAAGAAAAAGATTTTTTTGCCAGACAAGTGAACCCGTTGACGGGCCAATGCCACTTCGGCACGTTGGCGCGGTGCGCGGGTGACATCGTCAAACGTGTTTGGGGGGATACCGAATGACCGTGCGGCTGCTTGCAACCACGCGGTGGTGCCTTCGACACCCAGGGGAAACGGTGCGCTCAAACGCTTGGCGCCGCGCGATTCAAGCGACAGCGTGGTGTCGGCCAAAAATGGTTGTGCCAGCAAAAACACCGTGTCTGGTCCGACTTCAGGTAATTGCGTGCTGTTGCGTGGAGGAAAGAAATCGACATCGCGTATGCCCATGTCGGTGAGCAAGCGCCGCATTTGGTCTTCCACGATGTCCGCCAGCGTGCCGACGATCATCAAACGCGGTTTCGAGCCCGAGGGCAAAGTGGGCAGCACAGGCACCAAGGCATTCAGACAGGCATCTTCGCCTTGGGTGAAGGTGGTTTCGATGCCGCTGCCCGAGTAATTCAGCACCCGCACCGCAGGGTTGTGACGGCGGCTCAGCCGCTCGGCGGCACGGGACAAATCGAGTTTGATGACTTCAGAAGGGCATGAGCCCACCAAAAACAAAGTGCGGATGTCGGGGCGGCGCAGCAGCAATTTGTCGACCACTTTGTCGAGCTCATCGTTGCAGTCGGCCAGCCCGGCCAAGTCGCGCTCATCGATGATGGCCGTGCCAAAACGGGGCTCGGCAAAAATCATCACACCAGCGGCTGACTGAATCAGGTGGGCGCATGTGCGCGAGCCCACGACCAAGAAAAATGCATCTTGGATTTTTCGGTGCAACCAAATGATGCCGGTCAGGCCGCAGAACACCTCGCGCTGACCCCGCTCGGTGGTGATCAGCGGAGAGGTGTCGCAAGTGCCCGCGTCGCTCTGAATAGGGATGACGGTATGCGTGCTCATGCGGCCCACTCCTGGTGCATGGCCAAAGTAGCGCGTTCTTGCGCACGGGCTGCGCGAAGTTTGAGCAAGAATTGACCGGCATTGATGGCGTAAGCGGCGTAAGCGGCCAGCGCCAGCCAGAGTTGTTCGCGCGTGCTCATGCTGCCGGTGTACAGGCTCCACAGGTAAGCAGTGTGCAAACCCAATACCAAGAAACTGAACACGTCTTCCCAGAAAAAAGCCGGGGCGAACAACCATTTGTCGAACACCACTTTTTCCCAAATGGAGCCGGTGACCATGATCGCGTAAAGCACCAGGGTCTTGCACACGACGGACCAGACCGCGGCGGTTTCGCCTTCGCCGGTGACCATGTAGCGGGCGATCAGGCAAACGCTGACGGCAAAGACGATGAACTGAAATGCCGCCAAAAAGCCTTGCACCGGGGTCCAAATGGTCGCGTCTCGACGCGCCCGTTCTTGGGGCGTGTAAAGGCCGGCGCTGATGGACGGTTCCGTGGCGTCGTTCATGGCTGAAAAAGGGGAAAATCCATGAACTGACTGTAGGGTCAGAATGCCAATGTGTCAACTTGAATTGACGTTATTTAAAGATGACATAACTGGGGTTTTCCCTAGGCGCTGACTGTCTAAAAAGCTTGACACTTTGTCACTTATTTATTTGAATAAAGCAGGCATGTGGGCAGAGGGTCAAGTGGAAGACACGATCAATTCCGAAATCAGCACGCCTTTGCGTCAAGCCTTGGTGTCGCATGTCATTCCGCAATTGATTGATACCGCGGTGCGTGTCTATGCCAAATACCCCTTGTTGCCAGTGCACAGTGTGGCGTTGGGACAGGCTTGTGTTTCGCCGGACCATGCCGCCCCCGAGGCCTATGCCCGGTCCTTGCTGGCGCAGGATTTCGACATCGAAAGCCTGTACCTTGACACCATCCCAGAGGCAGCGCGCCTGTTTCACGACTGGTGGGAGGCCGACGAGATTGACTTTGTCCAAGTGACCAGCGGCATATTTCGGTTGGAAGAATTGATCTACAGCCTGAGCGCCGAATTTGTCATGGGCTTGCAAAAAGCCAAGCCCGCCGCTTCGATGAGCGCCTTGCTGGTGAGGCCACCCGGCTCACAGCATTCCTTGGGCCTGCTGCTTTTGACACAATATTTCAAGCGACACGGTTGGCAGGTGTTCAGTGCCAACCAGTTCACCGAAGAGGACATGGCGGTGGCGGTGCGCTCAGAGTGGGTCGATGTGTTGGGCATATCGGTGTCGGAAGACCGCCAAATACCGGCAATGAAAAAAACCTTGGCGCGCTTGCGAAAGCTGTCGGGCAACCCGCACATGTTGGTGATGGCCGGTGGCCCGTTGCTGCGGCTGCAACCGAATCTGGCCGACTTGGTGGGTGCGGACTTGTCGTGTTTGCGGGCTGATCAGGCACATGCGCAGGCTCTCGAAAAGGTACAGTTGACCCAAATCAGCGCAAGTGTCAGGTCAAGTGGATGATTCAACCTCATTGACCCCTTTACCGTGAACCTTCATTCCATCCCTTCTGAGCAAGTGCAAAGCCTGTTGTCGGCTTTGTCTGACGTCATTGTCATGACGGATGCGCAGGGCCAGATCCACGATATCCAAGTCAGTGGCAAAGAATTGCAACGCCTGAACTTGACCGAATGGAAAGGCCAAACCTTGTTTGCGGTGGCCACGTTGGACAGCCAAGAAAAAATCCGCCAAGTGCTCGGGACTGCCCAAGCCGGTGCGCCCAACACGTGGCGACACATCAATTTGCTCGGCCCCGGTGAGGTGGACGTGCCTTTGCAAGTCATGTCGGTGGCTTTCGCGCAAAGCCAATCATTCTGGTTGTTCGGTCGCGATTTGAGCGGCGTGTCTCAAATGCAGCGTCGCTTGGTGGATGCCCATCAATCGATGGAGCGCGATTACTTGCGTTTGCGCCACATGGAGGCGCGTTATCGCTTGTTGTTCGAGTCCGTGGCCGACCCGATGCTGGTGGTTGACGTCGCCCAACGCCGCGTGATGGAAGCCAACCATGCGGCGCAATCGGTGCTGAAAGACGCAGTGAAACGATTGCCCGGCACCGACATCACTTTGTGTTTTGAACCCGCGTCGCGTGACAGCTTGGACGCTTTGCTGCGCTCGTCACAAGCCTCCGGGAGAACAGAAACCGCGCGGGTTCGTCCCCTTAAAGCCGACGAGGATTGCCAGTTGCATGCCTCGGTGTTTGTGCAAGAAGGCGGCCCGCAATTTTTGTTGCGCTTGCAGCCCATGGGTTCACAGCGCGGGGCGAAATCCGGCACGCAAGCCGAAGGCGAGTGGTTCAGCAACGCGCTGGAAAACGCGCCCATCGGGTTCATCGTCACCGACCGCGGCGGCCAGATCAAGGCGGGCAACACCGAAATTTGCGCCATGCTGGGCTTGAGCAACATCAGCCAATTGGTTGACAAACATTTGGAAGACTACTTGGCGCGCGGTGCGGTCGACTTGGGCGTGTTGCTCAACAATTTGCGCCAGTCCCGCATCCTCAGGGGGTTCGCCACCGAACTTCGCAGCGTCGCGGGTGTGCAATTGGCGGTGGACATGGCGGCGGTCACCTTGGTGGGCGACGACCTGACTTATGGTTTTTTCATCCGCGACATCCGCTTGGGTGGAGGCCGCGAAAAATCGGCCACCTCGGGCATGGCCGATTCGGTCGAGCAACTGTCGCAGTTGGTCGGGCGCATGCCCATGAAAGACATCGTGGGTGAAACCAGCACCATGATCGAGCGCATGTGTATCCAAGCTGCGCTCGAACTCACCCACAACAACCGCGCGTCTGCGGCTGAAATGCTGGGCTTGTCCCGCCAAAGCCTGTACGTCAAATTGCACCGCTATGGCATGGTGTCCGAGACTGACTCAGAGTAAACCCTAGTCAACCCCAAAAAGCGTCAACTTAGATTGACATTTAACGCTGTCAAATGAAAAATGGGGCAATGCAGTTCCCCCAAGCATCAGCGGTTTTAGAGCTTCTCAAGCCCGTGACCTGGTTTCCGCCCATGTGGGCGTTTGCTTGCGGCGTGGTGTCTTCTGGCCAATCCATTCCCGAGCAATGGCCGTTGGTGTTGGGTGGTTTGGTCTTGGCTGGACCCATGGTGTGCGCCACCAGCCAAGCGGTGAACGATTGGTTTGACCGCCATGTTGATGCGATCAATGAACCGAACCGCCCGATCCCATCAGGCCGCATCCCGGGACATTGGGGTTTGGCCATTGCCGTGGCTTGGACGGCGTTGTCATTGGTGTGGGCTTGGCAACTGGGTGACTGGGCATTCAAAGCCACTTTGTTGGCGTTGCTGTTGGCTTGGGGCTACAGCGCACCCCCGTTTCGTTTCAAGCAAGACGGCTGGCTGGGCAATGCCGCTTGCGGCTTGAGCTACGAGGGCCTGGCCTGGATCACCGGTGCCGCAGTGATGTTGGGTGGTGAATGGCCGGGTTCGCAAATCCTGACCTTGGCGCTGCTCTACAGCCTGGCCGCGCACGGCATCATGACCTTGAACGATTTCAAAGCCATCGAGGGCGACCGGCAAATGGGCGTGTGGTCCTTGCCCGTGCAACTCGGTGTCAAACGCGCCGCTGGCACGGCTTGCTGGGTCATGTTGTTGCCTCAGTTGGTGGTGGTGGCTTTGTTGTTGCGGTGGACGCCCGATTGGTCTTACGGCTTGGCCGTGTTGTTGTTGATTTATGCGCAAGTGCCGCTGATGTACCGGTTCATGAAAGACCCGGTCAAACAAGCCTTGGGATTGAGTGCGTTTGGGGTGCCGTTGTTGGTGGCTGGAATGATGGTCAGTGCGTTTGCCTGGCGTCATGTGCAGTCCACCCCAACTTGAACAAGTGTGTGAACCTGACATGTGGAGAAATCTTATGCAAAACGATACCTATGACGTGGTGGTGGTGGGCGGTGGACCTGCGGGCGCCACGGCAGCGGATGACCTCGCATTGCAAGGGCACAAAGTCTTGTTGCTTGACAGGCAAGGCCGAATCAAACCTTGCGGTGGCGCGATTCCGCCCAGGTTGATCAAAGACTTTCAGATTCCCGATGAGCTGTTGGTGGCCAAAGCGCGTGCGGCGCGCATGGTGTCGCCCAAAGACAAAAAAGTCGACATCCCGATCGAAGGCGGTTTTGTCGGCATGGTCAACCGCGACCAATTTGATGAATGGTTGCGCGAGCGCGCCGAGCGCCATGGCGCGGTCCGTCAGCGCGGTGTGTTTGACAAATTGAGCCGGGATGACGATGGGGTGAGTCGGGTGCATTTCACTGTGCGCACAGACGACGGTGTGACGTTTACCGCCAGCACACGCGGACGTTGCGTGGTGGGGGCTGACGGCGCGAAGTCGGAGGTGGCCAGACAAGCCGTGCCCGGTGCAGAAAAAACCAAGTACGTGTTCGCTTACCACGAGATTGTTCAAACGCCGCAAGACATGTTGCAAACCGATGCCGATCCCTCGCGCTGCGACGTCTATTACCGTGGCAGTTTGTCGCCCGATTTTTACGGCTGGGTGTTCCCGCATGGCGACACCATGAGTGTGGGCACAGGCAGTGCCGACAAGGGGTTTTCATTGCGTGGTGCGGTCGGGCGTTTGCGTGACGCTGCAGGGTTGCAACACGCCACTGTGTTGCGCCGCGAGGGTGCGCCTTTGCCCATGAAGCCTTTGCCGCGTTGGGACAATGGCCTCGATGTGGTGTTGGCAGGTGACGCTGCGGGTGTCGTGGCCCCCGCTTCAGGCGAGGGCATTTACTACGCCATGTTGGGTGGACGACTGGCGGCAGAGGCCGCGCACGAACTGCTGGTTTCAGGCAACCCCAAAGTGTTGAAACTGGCGCGCAAGCGGTTCATGAAAGACCATGGCATGGTGTTCATGGTGCTGGGCATCATGCAATATTTTTGGTACAGCACCGACAAGCGCCGCGAAAGTTTTGTCAAGATGTGCGAGGACAAGGATGTGCAAAAGTTGACCTTTGACTCTTACATGAACAAAAAGCTCGAGCGCAAAAAACCCATGGCGCACGTGAAAATATTTTTAAAAGACATGGCGCATTTGATGGGCATGGCCAAGACCTGAAGCCCTTGCGCTGAAAATTGCCCTCAGGGCCCGGGAGGCAAGTGATGGTCTTTGGCGGCCACTTTTTTGCGTTTGACCACCCAAATGGCGAGCCGCATCAACACCATCACCAGCACCACCCCCGTGATGTCGCCGGTGAACATGATTTGAAGGCCATCGATCAGGTCATGAATCACCCGGTTCCAATACAGCACCAATTGGTTCATGGCTGAGTTCAGTGCGGCATAAACCAGTCCCATGATGGTCAAGGTTTTCCAGCGCAAATCGCTCAAGTCGTGTTGAACCAGTTGTTGATCGATGAAAAACTTCACGGTCATCAATGGTGCCAACGCATTCGCGACGGCCAACTCCAGCGACAAGGGCAGCTCGCCCTCGAAAAAAAAGCCCAAGCCCGCCACCAATGACACGGTAAAGACACTGAGTGCGCCCACCATGCCAAACACCAATACCAATAAGAACTTGATCCCGCTGGGCAGGTGCACCAGGTGCGCACCGGGGGCGAGCAACAATGGGGCCGTCAGCAGATTGTTGAGCGCATAAACCGTTCCGAAAACCAGCGTCAACACCAAAAAAGTGATGAAGCGGTTGTCCCAGAACAATTTCGAATTCATCTGGGGGATGTTCGTGTCATCTGTATTGCGTCGGACAAACGGCGAAAGTAGGCTTCACCTTCTTCGGTCAAGGCAATGTATTTGGTGCGTCGGTTGTTGCCTTGAAAAATGGGGTCCACCATGCGCGATGCAATCAGCATGTTCAATTTGCGGTGCAAGGTGGCGGGGGAACCGATGTGTTTGAGTCCCATCACATCGGACACGGTGAGCATTTCTCCTTTGGCCAGGCTGATGGCAACTTCGTCCAGTATCAATTTGCTGGTGACATCGATGTCAGGGGCTTTGGGGGGGTGTTCAAGTGCTTTGAGCAAATTCAAAAATTGGATGTAGTAATTTTTTTTCATGTGCTGTGACCTCTCAGGTCATTCTAGGTGCAATAGCTTCAGGCAATAACGCAGCGTTTCTGCCGGGGCCTCCTCGTGCACCAAGTGGCCATAGGGTAACCATTCGGTCAATTCGCCGTTGTGCAGCAAGGCCAATGCTTCTTTGGCTTGCACCGGCGGCACGGTGCCGTCTTTGCCTCCGACCAACAACCGCACAGGGCATGTCAGTTGACGCAGTTTGTCTGCGCCCCGAGACAAATCCCAAGCGGCCATCATTTTCAAAGCCCCTTGGGCATGCGTCGGGCTGGCAACCAAGTGGGCATACAGCGCCATGCCGCGCGCATCCAACACCGAACCCGTGCTTTGCAACAATTTTTCCAACACACCCGGACTGCTCGCTTGGCGGGCAAACCAGCGCGGCACCATGCCCGTCATGGCCAACAACTTGGCTGTCGGCGGGAACAGCAAACCGGCCAAGCCCGGCAAGGGCAGCCACGCCGGGTTGATGCCGATCAGCACCTCGGGTTGCCAATGTTGATCCAACACCATTTGCATCGCGATGGCGGCCCCTGCCGAATGCCCGATGAAAGCTTGTACTGGCCAGTTCAAATGGTTCAGCAGTGCGCTGATGCTGCTGGACATGCCAGACAAGGACATGCCGTCCCCGCTGGCCAAGCTGCTGAACCCATGCCCCGGCAAATCAATGGCCATGACTTGCGCGTGTTCAGACAACGGCAACAACAGGTCTCGCCAAGTGTGCAAAGACGCGCCAGTCCCGTGCAGTAACAGGACGCGCGGACCCTGTGTGCCGGCGGTTTGCACATGCCAGCGCACGCCAGCCACTGAGACAAACTGGCTTCGATCGCTGTGGGGCCAGTCGTGTCGCTGGCGTTCCCAGTCCATGTCTAGGCGCCGCCAGGCTGACGCCACACCGGTGCAGCGCCGGCAGGCGGGGGGCTTTGCCAAAGTGGGCGTGTCACGGCCACAGGCGCAGCCGGCGTTCTGCCCGATTGCACGGCTTGCACCGCTTGGGCCATGCGGTTGCTGTTGGCCATGGGCAGCGGCACATAACGCGCCCCCATGGCCAGCGCCAATTGCTGGGCTTGGGGCTCGGGTCGGGCACTGGTGTCGAGCCATATGGCGCTGAGGTGGTGACTGCGCCATGCGCGGGCCAAAGTGAGCGCATCCTCCAGCGCTTGGGCACGTCCGCCTTGGCCTTGCAAGCTGACATTGGGTCGGCCATCTGACAGCATGACCAAGCTGGGCGTGTGACCCAGCCGTTTTTCTGCCAACGCCACTTGCAGGCTTTGTTCGATCGCACGCGCCAACGGCGTGCCGCCGCCACCCGGCAAACCCGACAAACTGCGTTTGGCGCGCACCAGCGATTTGGTGGGCGGCAACAGCACCTCGGCTTGCGTGCCCCTGAAGCCGATGACGCACACTTGGTCGCGCCTGGCATAAGACTGCGTGAGCAGCAACTCGACCGCGCCCTTGGCCTCGGCCAAGCGGTGCAAAGCGGCGGAGCCAGAGGCATCGATGGCAAAGATCAAACAAGTGGGGCTGTGCTCGGCATAACGGTGCACATGGAAATCTTCGGTGCGAATCGCCAGTTTGGCGCGCGAATGGCTGGGCAAGCGCCGCAATTTTTGGCGCGGCACCGCGGCATTGAGCGTGGCCAAAATGTGCAATCGGGCGCCTTGGCGTGGGTTGCCCGGACGGGGTGGCATGGGCGTGCCGCGCAGAAAACTGGGTTTGCGCGTGCCGCTGCGACCTTGCCCGCGACCTGATGGGGCGGGGGTGTTGGCTTGCGCCAATTGCGCCAACACATCAGCGGGCAGGCTGGCCAAGGCAGCTTCCAACAAGACCTCGGCCATCTCTTGCAGCTCTGACGCAGGCGGGTTGGGGAGCGGGTCTGGCGGTGTCTGTTCGAGGGCGTCGTCTGCAGGCGGTTCTTCGGGTGGCGATTCGTTGGGGTGCTCAGGCTCAGGCGGGGCGGCTTGTTGATCGTCGGGTGCGGGCACGCGGGTAGCGCGCGGTGTCAACACCAACCTGGCAGCGCGTCCCCAGTCTTCGTCTTGCACTTGGTCACTGCCTCGCAAGGCGGCCAGCAATCGGGCCAACCGCACCGTTGCCAAAGCGGCGCGCAAACTGTGCACGCCCAACGCATCGGCGGTCTGGCACACGGCACGCAACACCACATCGTCCAACGGCATGTTCAATGCATGCTCGCGCAAAGCAGGCAAGTCCATGGACGGCAAGCTGTCCAATAACCAACGTGTGTGTTCGTCTTCGCCGCCAGCACGACCCATGTGTCGCAAATCCAGCCAAATGCCCAATCGCTCTTGCAAGCCACCTGCCATCGGTGGTTCGTCTTCCAAGGATTCGTCGAGTGCCACCAAGCCGATGAACGTGTCTTGCGCTGCTTGGTGCCTGCCTGCGTTGACTTGGCCCATGTCCAATACCTGACCCAAGATGGCGGCGGTGTCGTCCGGCAAGCGCTCGGCCATGGGCAACAGCAACAAGGTCGGCGTGGGCTGTGTCAGCACGCCCGGTTGGTACACCGCACGACCCGCATGCAAGGTGGCGCCCAAGTCCAGTCCGCCCAACAGGCGCTCGCTGTCGGCATGGCCCGGCAGGCGGCGCAAAGCCGGGTGCAAGCTGCTCAGCAAAGTCAACCATTCATCTCGCACAGGACCGTGGGGCGCGCGCAACCACACCCCGCGCAAACCTGTCGGGTCGACGCAAAGCGCAGCGGCAGCCCACAGCGCGTCGTCCCAGGCGAGGTTCACGCGCCCAGCACTTCCTCAAGCGCGCGTTGCACGCGCGCGCCCGAACCGGTGTCATCCAACGGATTGCGTCGCAAACGGTGACGCAAAGCCAAGGGTGCGATGTGTCGCAGGTGCTCGGTGGTGACCGACTTTTTGCCCAAGATGGCAGCGTACGCCCGGCTCGCACGCATCAATGTGAGCTCGGCACGCAATCCGTCCGTGCCGAGTTTTTGGCACAACTGCGCGCAGGTGCGCAACAAGTCATCGCTGGTTTGCACTTTCTCCAACCCCTTGCGCGCTTTGAGAATGTGTTTGCGCAGCAACTCGTTGTCAGCGGCGTAGCTTTCTCTGAAGGCTTGCGGGTCACGTTCGAACGCATCACGCCGCTTGATCACCAACACGCGTTGGTCCAAATCTTGAGGCGTGCGAACTTCAACTGACAAACCAAACCGGTCGAGCAATTGAGGGCGCAGTTCACCTTCTTCCGGGTTGCCGCTGCCGACCAATACAAAACGCGCAGGATGGCGAATGCTCAAGCCCTCGCGCTCCACCACGTTTTCGCCGGAGGCAGCCACATCGATCAGCAAATCGACCAAATGGTCTTCCAGCAAATTGACTTCGTCGATGTACAAAAAACCTCGGTTGGCTTGCGCCAACAAGCCGGGAGAAAAAGCTTTGACGCCTTGGCTGAGTGCTTGCTCCAAATCGAGCGCACCGACCACGCGGTCTTCGGTGGCACCCAAGGGCAAATCGATGACCGGCACAGGTTTGCTTTCGGTGGCCACTTTGCTGCCCGATTTCCATCGGCTGCAATCGGGGCAAGCGGCCAAAGCACTTTGCGGGTCGCAGCCGTAGGCGCAACCTTTGACCACTTGGATGGGGGGAAGCAAATCCGCCAACGCTCGCACGGCGGTGGATTTGCCTGTGCCACGGTCGCCCAAGGCGAGGACGCCACCCACTTTGGGGTCGACAGCGACGATTTGAATCGCCAGTTTCATGTCGTCCTGGCCGACGATGGCAGAGAAGGGGAAGGGAATGGCCATGGGTGGATCTTACGAAAGGCGCACAGCAAGCTGTTCGCCATGCAGTATCAAGAAAAAATCAAGGCGAGCGTCAGTTCGGGGCAGGTTCGTACACACCTTCTAAGCGGTCTTCCAGTTCGTCACTGGCTTGTTGGAGTTGTCGCAGCGTGTCCGCGTCGGGCGTCCAATACGAACGCGCAGACGCTTCGATCAAGCGGTTGGCCAATCGGGCAGAAGCGGTGGGGTTGAGTTTGGCCAGACGCTCGCGCATTTCAGGGTTGAGCACAAAGGTCTCGGAGAGTTGTTTGTACACCCAAGGCTGCACTTGTCCGGTGGTGGCCGACCATCCCATGGTGTTGGTGATGTGCACTTCAATTTGCCGCACACCTTCATAGCCGTGTTCGAGCATGCCTTCGTACCACTTCGGGTTGAGCATGCGGGTGCGGGTTTCCAGCGCCACTTGCTCGGACAAACTGCGCACCGTGCCGTCGCCTCGGGTCTGGTCACCGATGTACACCGGCGTGTTGTCGCTGCCGCCTTTGGCTTGCCGCACCGCGCGGGTGATGCCACCCAGCGTGTCGAAATAGTTGTCCACCGTGGTGACGCCGAGCTCCACCGATTCCAAGTTTTGGTAGGTGAGTTGCACATCGGCCAGCGCGCTTTTGAGCAAGCCTGGGTGCGACACCGGTTGACCACTCACGCCAAAAGCGAACCCTTTGCGTGAGGTGTAGGCATTGGCCAATTCGTCCTCGTCATCCCAGCAACCGTTGTCGACCAAGTGGTTGACATTGGCGCCGTATGTGCCGTCGGCATTGCCAAACACACGCAAGGCTGCGGTTGCCATGTCGCATTGGTGTGCTTGTTGGTAAGCCAAGGCGTGTTTGCGGATGAAGTTGTGTTCTTCCGGTTCATCGGCTTGCGCGGCCAGCAACGCGGCTTGCGCGAGCATTTTGATTTGCAATGGCAACAGGTCGCGGAAGATGCCCGAGAGCGTGACCACCACGTCGATGCGCGGGCGGCCTAATTCGGCCAAGGGAATCAACTGCGCGCCAACCAGGCGACCGTAGCTGTCAAAGCGTGGCTTGGCACCAAGCAAACGCAGAGCTTGACCGATTTGGCTGCCTTCGGATTTCAGGTTGTCACTGCCCCACAGCACGATCGCGATCGACTCGGGCAAGGGGTTGCCGTCTTCCATGAAACGCGCGATCAATTTGTCCGCTTGGCGCGCACCGTCTTGCACCGCAAATGCGCTCGGAATGCGAAACGGGTCAAAGCCGTGCAGGTTGCGTCCCGTGGGCAACACCTCTGGCGTGCGGATCAAATCGCCACCAGGGGCAGGGCGAATGTAACGGCCATCCAGCGCGTTCAACAGACCTTCAATTTCGCTGTTCTTGCCCATCAACGCATGGGTACTGACCAAGGTATCGAACAATTTGTCGCGCTCAGGCGAGACAGCCAAACCGCTCAACTCGGCGGCCTGCGCTGCGCTGCTGCCGTCGACGATGGCAGCAATGGCCTGCGGCGCGATCTCACCCAGGGCGTGGCTGTCGGCCATGGCGCCGAGCATGTTCAGGTATTGCTCGCGCACATACGGTTTGCCCACCACATGCAAGCCGTGCGGAATCAAGGTGTATTCCAGTTCGAGCATTTGCACGGACAGCCGTTCGATGGCTTGGTTCACTTGCGTCAAACCCTCTGCATCCGCCACGGCCCACAGTGGTTCGGCGGGTGCCAAGTCGATGGCAGCGGCCTGTGCTTGAATCAATTCAGCCAGACTGCCCATGTCGCCCATTTCAGCAGGGCTGAGGTTGCGCCAACGGTCGATCGAGGCTTTGAGGTCAATCAGGCCGCTGTACAAACCGGCTTCTTCGACGGTCGGCGACAAATAACTGATCAGCGTGGCGCCGCCTCTGCGCTTGGCAATCGCGCCTTCTGACGGGTTGTTGGCGGCGTACAAATAAAAGTTGGGCAAATCGTCGATCAAACGGTCCGGCCAGCAACTGCCTGCCAAGCCGGTTTGTTTGCCCGGCATGAACTCGAGTGAGCCGTGGGTGCCGAAATGCAAAACCGCGTGCGCGGCGAAGTCTTCACGCAAATAGCGGTAGAAGGCTGAGAACGCATGGGTGGGCGCAAAGCCACCTTCGAACAACAAGCGCATCGGGTCGCCCTCGTAACCGAAGGCGGGTTGCACAGTGACCAACAGGTTGCCAAATTGGTGACCCAGCACAAAAATAGATTCACCGTTGGACAACAACTTGCCCGGTGCGGGCCCCCAATGGGCTTCGATGTCGGCCAAGTAGCGCTCGCGTCGCACATGGTCTTGCGCCGAGATCAACGTGTGCACGTTCGCGTCAGCGCCGTATTGCAAACGGTTGCCTTCCAAAATGCTTTGTTCGAGTGCTTCGCAAGATGCGGGCAGGTCCACGCTGTAGCCTTGCGCTTTCATGGCTTTCATGGTGTTGTAGAGCGACTCGAACACGGCCAAGTAAGCCGCTGTGCCCGTGTTGCCTGCGTTAGGCGGAAAATTGAAGATGACCATCG